>Ga0208316_1000025_pt1 | contig 279719 bp, 257 predicted proteins | sample MalvireepMed_231_FD_184240 | JGI IMG/M metagenome (GOLD analysis project Ga0208316, IMG submission 184240) | Marine viral communities from the Global Malaspina Expedition - Malaspina viral metaG DeepMed_231 (SPAdes) (version 2) | ecosystem: Environmental > Aquatic > Marine > Oceanic | place...
TAGCGGTATGGCACCACCTGGCTCCATTCCGAACCCAGAAGTGAAACATACCAGCGCCGATGGTAGTGTGGGGTCTCCCCATGTGAGAGTAGGACACCGCCAGACTTCAAATTAAGGAAAGCCCCGGCCTCACGCTCGGGGCTTTTTTTATGCTCGCTCCGCCCGCGGCAATGGCTCGTCTCCGAACGATCGCCCTTCTCTACTTCCTCATATATTTCTTAATTGTTCTAAAAATACGAAAACTATATCCGATAATTAACCATTTTATTTCTAAATAATAAGACTATATTTGTTGTATCAATCGCATAAAGGACGCCCAATGCTGAAAAATACGACAAACCAATACGGTTGGGTGAGTATAGTGATTCACTGGACCACAGCGCTGGTTGTGATCGCCATGTTTGCTCTGGGTTGGTGGATGTTAACACTCACTTACTACGATGAATGGTATCGACTGGGCCCTTGGTGGCACAAGTCGATAGGCATCTTGTTACTGGCTTTGACGTTATTTCGCTTACTCTGGAAGGTCGCTGTCGGGGTGCCCAATCCTGATGGAAAACGATGGGAACAGAAAGCGGCTAAGCTAGGTCATGGTGCACTGTATTTCATGTTATTCGTAGTGATGTTAAGCGGTTACATGATTTCAACCGCAGATGGGCGTGCAATTAGCGTATTTGATTGGTTCGATGTTCCCGGTATTAGTTTCGGTGTTGAAAACCAAGAGGATATCGCAGGACTTGTGCATTGGTATGCGGCGGTTGTTTTGATGATTCTGGCAGCGGGACATGCGCTTATGGCGGTCAAGCATCAAGTTATCAATAAACAACCAACGTTGAAAAAAATGATTTCTCCAAACGTTGTTTCAAAATCCGTTTCAAACGATAAGAGGTAAACCATGAAAAAGTCATTAATTGCAGCTGCAATTGTTGGGTCAGCGTTGTTTACCAGCGCATCTTTTGCAGAAGACTATAAAATTGATATTGAAGGTCAACACGCGTTTATCCAATTTAAGATAAAACATCTTGGTTATAGCTGGTTGTATGGCCGTTTTAATAAGTTCGATGGTTCTTTTTCGTATGACGAAAATGCGCCGGAAAACGCATCAATACAGGTAACCATTGATACGTCCAGTATTGATACCAACCACGCCGAGCGTGATAAGCACTTGCGCAGCGATGACTTCTTAAATGTCGGAGAGTATCCAACAGCTACCTTTGAAAGTACGCGCTATGTTCCGGATGAGGATGATGCTGGTGAGGGTACATTGTACGGTAACTTTACTCTAAACGGTGTCACCAAAGAGATTGCCATCGACGTCGCACATACCGGTGCGGGTGAAGACCCTTGGGGTGGCTTTCGCCGTGGCTTTGAAGGCGAAGTCGACCTAACGTTGGCCGACTACAATATTGACTACAACTTGGGTCCGGAAGCAAAAGAAGTCGAACTGTTCTTCTCAATCGAAGGCGTTCGTCAGTAAAACCTCATGCCAACGCCTTTTTGTAGGCGTTGGCAGCCAGTTGAGTGTCTCCTAGCGCATTATAAATGTCTCCCAACAGCTTATAGTCTTCGCTGCGAGCTTCACTGTCGACGAGTTTTTTCAATGCGCGCTGAGCCAGCGAATAATCCTTACTGTCATAAGCTAATTGTGCCAAAGCGCGAATGTAACCCGTATGCTGAGGATTGCGCTTAAGAGCATCTTGAATATACTCGACAAGCTTAGGATAGCTGGCGGTTAACACATGGCTTCGGTTAACTTGTTCGATACTGAGCTCACCGCGTTTCAACCCCTTATAAATGACTTTGGCGCACGCTTCTTTCTTACTGAAATGCGTTAACGCTGCTGCGTAGCTGAGCCTTACCGTGGCATCACTGCGATAGCTTTTATCCAGTGCACGCCAATAATCGTATAAGCCGTTATCGCCCTTCTTACCTTCCTCGATAAATCGCTTTTGATAAACCCGGCTTTTGAGCTCGTCAAACTCATCGGCCGAGTATAATCCGGCTTGTTGCAGTTTCGGTAACAACTCCAGTAACGCTTGCCATTGTCCTGTGGCTTTGTAGAGCTCCGCGGCCAGTCGTAATGTAGCTGCATCGGCTAAGCCCGCAGCCAATAATGCATCCAATCTTTTCACAGCGACATCAGGTTCTTTGTTTTTAATGGACTCAATATACTTAATCTGGATGACCCGATCGGCCTCCTCATAAGCTTTACCAGCCTGAGCTCGCCAAAACTCGGATTTACCAAGTTCTCCACATTGCTGTGCGGCGTAACTTGCCAGCGCCGCGAAGAGGGTCGACGGTTGCTGTTTGTGGCCCTGCTCGAACGCCTGCAGCGCCGCCAAATAATCCTGTTGCAATAACGCCAGCTGACCCTGTTCAAGCAGTCGTTCTGCCTTACCCTCGCGGCGCTTGGAAAACCATTGCCCGCCCTTTTTGGTTTTCGACGCAATAGCGCGAAACAGGGCATAGATCAGACTGATCGCCACGGCAACAACAATCATGATGATGGCCAGTGCAATCACTGACGTTTCCAATGACCAACCCGCAAATTGCACCAATACATAACCGGCATTGCCGGATGAAATCGGGCCAAGAATAGCGCCTGCAACCAGCAGCGCAAAAACAATGATTAACCACTTCATTGCAAGCCTCCTTGCTCTGTCGCGGCGGTTAATGCTTCCAGAGCATCCAGTCGTTCAATAGAGTCTGAGCCGGGTTGTTGTTGGCGTAGCTCGGTTAAACGCTGTTTGATGTCGTTGGCTGCATCGGTGTTACCTTTTAGGGCGTCGATGAGGGGCAGTGCCTGATCAATATAACTGCGCCAAAGCGAGGCGTTATCCTGCAACGCTGCGTGTTGTGCCATGGTCATTAATAAATCGAGTCGCAGAGTCATGGCATCGCGTTCACTCGCGTTTAGCAATGGTTCGGGATTACTGGTCGCAGGCTGGATACGAATAAAGGTATCCAGAAAATCGTTCCAGTTGGCCCGTAGGTTCTCACGCCAATTTTCGGCGTCGGTTGAGACAGTCTTGTCCGTCGCACGCTCATCAAGGCGCTTTTCAGCGACACGATTAGGCAACTCCTGCAGGCGTTGCTGTAAACCCGATAACGTTAATACCAGTTGATCCGGGCGCGAACTCAACCGACCCTCAACGCGGGCAATATCACTCGCCAGCACTTGGCGAATTTGGATTGCCGCAGCGGACTCGATACCGGCAAGTTGTTGGTCTGCTATTTTTAACAACGCCAATGCACTGCGATAATCTTCGGTTCCCCACAACAAACGTGCTGCTGCACTGACCGTTTGTTTTGCTTCAAACAGGCGCCAATGACTCATGCGTTCGAATTGTTGTTGCGGTAACTGGTCCGCTAATTGACTCAGCTGCTGTCGTTGTTGTGAAAGATCGCTACGTAACGATTGCAACTGCTCTTGCAGCGCGGCCAATTGCTTGTCAGATGAGAACGACTCTGTTTGCTGGTTGAGCTGTCTCAACTGACGTTCTGCCGCGTTCAAACGTTGTGCTAATGCGTTTACTTGTTGTTCGGCATTAAAGCGCTCAGCCGGCGTATTGGCATTGTCGGTTGCTGAGCTTTTGTCGGATAAGTCCAGGCCGAGCTGTTTATAAGGCTGTTCTACAACAATCCAGGCGATGGTAGCGATTATGATGACCAATACCAGGTACCAAAACGCACGTTTAAGCTTGCTCCCACGGGGCTTCTTGCTCGTGCTGGTGGTACGGGTTTTGCCCTTTTCCGTGGACGCCTTACTATCCTTTACCGGCTCTGCAACCTCATTTGTTTTGGGTTGTTGCGATTCCGGTTGTTTGTTGTCATCGGTCATATCAGTTTCCATCTTCCAGTAATGCGTTAATCATAGCGTTTTCAGATGCACTTTGCGTAACTGTAACCGCGTCATCCTGCACAAAAGGAATTAACAGGCTCAGGCGCTCGCTTGGCACAATCCAGTGGCAACTGCGCAGCCAGGCATCGGCGTGGGGGGGCAACTCAGACAGAAAATAAGCGAGTTGCTCGGCACTGCTGACCATGATCCTGTTAACCTGCTGCATCCAATCTTGCACAACCCCGGCATCTGATAAAGGTTTTTTTACCCGTTGATAGACTTCCAGTGAACGCACCGAAGCGCCTCGTGCCACCAGGCTATCAGCAAGCAATTCGCGTCCGCCCTTACCTTTGATCAAACACCACTGCTGTGCTTCGACGTCGGTCAATTGTGGCAGTTTTAATAGCCCTTCCGAGCTGTGTTCAAACGTTGGGCATTGGCAGGGCCGTTTAAATTGTTGGCATGCGTACTGTGCGGTGGCCGGACCGACGGCATACATAGCAACCTGTCGCGGTAATTTCAGACCCGCTTCGAGTGCGTATTTAACCGCATTTTTACTGATCCAGATGACAGCATCGGTAGTCGTCAGGTGAGTTACGGCCGGGCGAAGGGCTTGGATATCAATAAAGCTTTGTTCAAAGTAAGGGACGTCGGCAGCCTGTAGCCGCTGCAATAATCGTGGTCGGCTGCCGAGCGGTTGAATCAGGAGGAGCTTATTCATCAGCTTGTTGATAAACGGCGGCGAGAATGTCGCCTGCGCCTTGTGCCAGCAACTTCTCAGCCAATGTGATGCCGAGTGCTTCAGCGTCTTCCACGGGGCCCCGTACCTCATCCCGAATCACTTGCAGACCATCGGGATCCCCGACCAGGCCGCGTAGATAAACTTGATCGTTTGTGATTTCCGCAAAAGCACCAATCGGCACCTGACAGCCACCCTGCAAGCGGCGGTTCATTGCCCGCTCGGCCAATACGCGATAGCGCGTCTGCTGACACTGAAGTGGTTCCAGCAATTGTTTTATCTCGTCGTCATCACTACGGACTTCTATACCTAAAACACCTTGTCCATTGGCCGGTAATGATTGTGTCACTGGAATGAACGAAGTAATGCGCTCGCCAAGCTCCAGCCGGATCAGTCCAGACGCGGCCAGAATAATGGCATCAAATTGTCCTTCGTCCAGTTTTCGCAGGCGCGTTTGCACGTTGCCACGAAGATCTTTAATTTCAAGCTGCGGAAACGCTTCTTTTATCTGACAGCGACGACGTAAACTACAGGTTCCGACCACGGCACCAGCCGGTAGCTCGTCAAGGTTTTTGAACGTGTTCGAGACAAAGGCATCACGCGGGTCTTCACCTTCACAGATGGTGTGTAACTCGAGGCCCGGTGGAAACTCAACCGGTAAATCCTTCATGGAATGCACCGCCAAGTCAGCACGGCCTTCCATCATAGCTGCCTCTAACTCTTTAACAAACAGACCCTTACCACCGATTTTAGCCAGTGGAGTGTCTAAAATCACATCGCCACGAGTCGACATCGGCACCAGTTCTACCGTTAATTCCGGGTATAACTGCTGCAGGCGAGCTTGTATATGCTCTGCTTGCCACATGGCTAGCTTACTCTTCCGTGTCGCTATTCTGACGGTTTTGCTCATATCCTACCCCTACAGCTTAATGACATTTGGTGCGCGCAGTGCGATGATACGCATAGCTTGTATTTTTTAGTGAAACGATAGTTTAGCGATGATCAAACAAATTATAATCAAGGCAACACGAACCATTCTACCATTAATGATGGCGATTGTAGTCGTGGGATGCGGTCAAAAAGGCCCACTGCAACCTCAACCTTTGCCAGAGCAGAATGAGCCTGCCCAAGGCGAACCGGAAACGAAAGTAGACAGCTTGGAAGCGCAATGACGTTTATTGACTTTAAAAAACAACAATTTCATTTGGAAGAATGTTCAGCTACGGCGCTTGCTGAACAGTATGGTACGCCATTATATGTCTATTCAAAGGCGCAATTGCTTGATAACTGGCAACGTTTTACGCGTTATTGGCCAGCCCCGCACCGCTTGTGTTATGCGGTAAAGGCGAACAGTAACCTAGCCATTTTGCAGTTGCTGGCAGCCCAGGGTGCCGGCTTTGATATTGTCTCCGGTGGTGAGCTTAAGCGAGTACTGAAAGCCGGTGGCAAAGCCGAATCGGTGGTGTTCTCAGGGGTTGCAAAGTCGGTAGAGGAACTGACGTTTGCATTACAGCAGGGGATTGGCTGCATCAATGTTGAATCGGCGGCAGAGCTTGAGCGGATTCAAATGGTTGCGCAGCAACTAGGCTTAATGGCACCGGTTTCACTCAGGGTAAACCCTGATGTCGATGCGCAAACACACCCCTACATCGCTACCGGCATGAAGGCGAACAAATTTGGTATCGCTATGGCGGATGCGATGCCGGTCTTTCGCCGCGCGCATGAATTACCGAATATTCAGTTGCTTGGTGCAGACTGCCATATTGGTTCGCAAATTATGACTCCGGCGCCATTCCTGGACGCGGCGGAGCGTATGTTTCAGTTAGTTGAGCGTTTGCAGAGCGAAAATATTACCCTGACCCACCTCGATTTGGGCGGTGGTTTCGGTGTCAGCTATGAAGGTACAGCGTCGCTGGATCTTGAGGCGTATCTTACCGGTGTCCTGAAGATGGCTGAAAACTATCCGCAGCTTACGTTGGTGCTGGAGCCAGGCCGCGCCATTATTGCGGATGCTGGTGTGTTACTGACGCGGGTCGAATACTTGAAAGAAACCGATGATAAGCGGTTTGCCCTGGTCGATGCGGGTATGAACGATTTATTGCGTCCCTCACTCTATCAGGCATGGCATGATATTGTGGCCGTGGATGAAGCCAATAATGGCCGCGGCAAGTTGGTTGATGTGGTTGGTCCGGTTTGCGAAACTGGCTGCTTTTTAGGTCATGCAAGGCATTTAACGATAACTGGCGGTGATCTGCTGGCGGTTAAACATGTTGGTGCTTATGGTTTTACCATGAGCTCTAATTACAACACACGGGCGAAGCCGGCCGAAGTTCTGGTCGATGGCGCTAATAGCTTTTTAATCCGGGCGCGTGAAACATTTGATGACTTGATTCGTGGCGAACGACTGTTAGATAGGACATAACTCAGCGATGTTACTGCAGTTCTCGAAAATGCATGGACTAGGTAATGATTTTGTGGTGGTTGATAATGTCACCCAGAACCTTTACGTCAATCCGGAGCAAATCAAACAATGGGCTAATCGGCACACGGGTATTGGCTTTGATCAGCTGTTGTTAGTTGAACCGCCGTACGATCCGGATCTCGACTTTCATTATCGAATTTTTAATGCAGATGGCAGCGAAGTTGCTCAGTGCGGTAATGGAGCCCGGTGTTTTGCCAAGTTTGTGCGCCTCAAAGGGCTAACGAACAAAAACCATTTAAAGGTCAGTACCAAAGCCGGCAAGTTGGTGTTGCATCTGGAAAAAGATGGTCAGGTCACGGTGGAAATGGGGTTACCGCAATTTGAACCGGCAAGTGTGCCATTCAAGGCGCAAAAAGCTGAGCAAACCTATGTGCTAAGAGCGAATGAAGAAACGGTGTTATGTGGTGTTATGGGGCTGGGTAACCCCCATTGTGTGATCGAGGTCGACGATGTGGATACCGCACCGGTAAACCGACTCGGCACCTTGATTGCCGCCCACGACCGTTTTCCCGAGAGCGTAAACGTTGGTTTTATGCAGATCGTTGATCGCGATAACATTCGTTTACGCGTGCATGAACGTGGCGTTGGCGAAACCCAGGCCTGTGGTAGTGGTGCCTGTGCGGCGGCCGTGATTGGTATGCAACAGGAAAAATTAAATAACCAGGTGACCGTTGAATTGCCCGGCGGCAAACTGGTGATTCGCTGGCAGCCCGAGCAACAAGTTAAAATGACGGGGCCGGCCGAACTTATTTTTGATGGACAAATGTTGTTATGAGTACAGAACCCGAGAAGCAAGCTATGCAACGCATTGACGATTCGCTGATACGCGAATATCTGATTGAAAATCCAGACTTCTTTATGAATAACGACGATTTGTTAACGCACCTGCGTTTCCGTCATGAAGAGCGCGGCGCAGTGTCTCTGGTTGAACGCCAGCAGCAAAAATTACGCAGCAAAGTAAAAGAGCTGGAAGAAGAAATCACTGAATTGATGGTTAATGCGCGTCGCAATGAAGAAATCTTTACAGCCTACAGTCAGCTTTATGTAAGGTTGCTCGACTGCAGAACGTTACCGCAAGTTTTGGATGAGCTACAGCTTACCTTCGAAACGCAACTTAACATGCCAGCATTGTCGTTAAAATTCTTTAACAGCCCAATAGAGTTGGAGGAACAATACACCTTCGCCTCGGATACGCATAAGCAATTACTGAGCAAGCGCTTTAGCGATGACCCGATTTACCTCGGTCGGCTGACGGAGCAGGAACATAAACTGCTGTTTCGTGATGAGTCGGTAGCGTCAGTGGCTTTGTTGCTGCTGGGTAAAGAAGGCGATATCGGTATGCTGGCGGTCGGCAGTGCCAAAGCCGGACATTTTGAACCAGCGATGGACAAATTGCTTATCACCCAATTACAGGCCTTACTCAGTGCGCTGTTACCCACAGTACTGGTGAACGATGACGCTGCTTAACTGGCAGCAAAAGTGGCTTGATCATCTGCGCGGTGAACGCGGACTCGCAGACCTTACGCTAAAAAATTACCAACGCTTGGTATGCCAGGATATTGAGCGTTTAGCCGCACAACAGATAGAGCAGCCGCAACAGTTAACCGTTGCGGTGCTTGAGCGACAGTTAGTCAATTGGCGTCGGGAAGGCCTGGGAGAACGAACGATTGCGTTAAAATTGTCGGCCTGGCGAACATTCTGTGACTTTTTACTACACAATGATGCGTTAGCGGATAACCCGGCTTTGTCGGTAAAAGCGCCTAAAATACCTAAAAGACTACCCAAAAACCTTGATGTTGATAGCATCACACACCTATTGGATCTGCCCGATGATGAACTGGCCGTCCGGGATGCGGCGATGATGGAACTGCTTTACTCCAGCGGTATCCGCCTGGCGGAGCTGGTTAGTCTGGATATGGACTCGGTTGATTTGCGCATGGGTCAGTTGCGGGTAACAGGTAAAGGCAGTAAAACCCGGATTGTGCCGGTTGGTCAGCATGCAATCAAAGCAATCCGGCGCTGGCATAAAGTACGTACTGCTTGGCTGGGGGCTAAACCCGAGGTGGCGTTGTTCGTGAGCAAACGACTCAATCGCATCAGCCCGCGCACGGTGCAGCAACGGCTTAATTACTGGGGCCAGCAACAGGGCATCGTTGGCGACCTGCATCCGCATAAATTGCGGCATTCGTTTGCGTCCCATATGCTGGAGGCCAGTGGTGACTTACGAGCGGTACAGGAGCTGTTGGGTCATGCCAATCTGTCGACCACGCAGATTTATACCCACCTCGACTTCAAGCGTTTAGCTGAGGTCTATGATAAAGCCCACCCGAGGGCAACCAGAACACGCAAATAAAGGTCATCAAATTATGGCGCTGAGCTTCTACCGTCGACTGAAACGATTTTCGGTTATTAGCTTCGATCTGGACGACACATTGTACGACAATGTCCCGATCATGCAGGCTGCAGAACACAATGTGCAGCGCTTCATCGAACAACATTATCCACAGACCCGGCACTGGCAACTGGAGCACTGGCGTCAACGCCGGAACCAGTTGATGACCCGTAACGTGGAGCTCGCGAGTAACATGACGTTACTGCGTTTGACCACGCTGCGGGAAGGCTTTGCGGAGGCTGGTGTGAAAGATCCGGAGCGTGCCGCTGAACGAGTGATGGAGCAATTTCACCGGCATCGCAGTGATTTTGAGGTTGCTGCGGAAACCCATCAATTGCTGCAACAATTGTCTCAACGTTATCGCTTGGCTGCTATTAGTAACGGCAATGTCGACTGTCAGCGTATCGGCCTAAGTCAGTGGTTTGATATTATCGTGCAGCCCACTCAAGGGTTGCGAGGCAAGCCGCACCGCGACATGTTTGATGCGGTGCTGGCGCACTATTCGATCGCGGCAGAGGAACTGTTGCACATTGGTGATCATCCAACCTCCGATATTCTGGGAGCACACCGTGCCGGCTGCCAAACCGGCTGGTTTGGTGGTGGTTTGGGGACATTCGATCAATTGCGTGTCTTACCGACCTTCCGTTTTAATCAACTCCAGCAGTTGCACGAGCTGCTCGACACTGGTTGCGTATACAGTGGTTGACGATTACACTTGCGGTTTAATCCGCTAAAAGAGGAGCCCACATGAGCAGTACGCACCCTTTGATTTCAGGACTCAACGATAAACAACGTCAGGCGGTTAGTGCTGATGATGGTCATATGCTGGTGCTGGCAGGGGCAGGGAGTGGTAAAACGCGGGTGTTGGTGCATCGTATTGCCTGGCTGATCCAGCAACGTAATTATTCTCCTTACAGTATTTTAGCGGTTACCTTCACCAATAAGGCGGCATCCGAGATGCGCGGCCGTGTAGAACAGTTGTTAGGCAGCTCGGTGCGCAATATGTGGATTGGCACCTTTCATGGTCTGGCTCACCGGTTATTGCGCGCGCATTATATGGATGTTGGCTTGCCGCAAAACTTTCAAATCCTTGATAGCGATGATCAACAGCGGCTGATTAAGCGACTGATAAAGTCGATGAATCTGGATGAAAAGCGTTGGCCGGCCAAACAGGCGCAATGGTACATCAACGGTAAGAAAGACGAAGGTTTGCGGGCGCAACACATCGAAACCTTCGATCCGAACGAACAGACGTTAAAGTCCATCTATCAAGCCTATCAGGAAAGTTGCGATCGGGCGGGGTTGGTTGATTTCGCAGAGCTTTTGTTACGCGCTCATGAACTGTTGCGTCATAACAAATCGGTAAGAGAACATTATCAGCGTCGTTTCCGACACATATTGGTGGACGAATTTCAGGATACCAACGCCATTCAGTACGCGTGGATCAGGTTGCTTTCCGGTGCAGAAAATTTTGTCACTATTGTCGGCGATGACGATCAGTCCATTTACGGCTGGCGTGGTGCGCGGGTTGAAAATATACAGCAGTTTATGGACGACTACCCGGCGGTAACCACTATCCGACTGGAACAAAACTATCGTTCAACAGGAACCATACTGAGAGCTGCCAATGCGGTTATCGCCAACAACGCAGAGCGTCTTGGTAAGGATCTCTGGACGGATGGTAATGAAGGCGAACCGGTCAGCCTCTATGCCGCGTTTAATGAAATGGATGAAGCCCGTTACATCGTTGGGCGTATTGAAGAGTGGCGTGATCAGGGTAATGCGTTGCAGGACGTTGCGATTTTATATCGCAGTAACGCGCAGTCGCGCGTGCTGGAGGAGGCCTTGTTGCACGCCCGTATGCCCTACCGCATCTATGGCGGGCTACGCTTCTTTGAACGTCAGGAAATTAAAGACGCGTTAGGGTATCTGCGTATTTTATCAAATCGTGATGATGACGCCGCCCTTGAGCGAGTCATTAATACCCCCACTCGGGGGATTGGTAACCGCACGTTGGACATCATTCGTCAGACGGCGCGAGAAAACCAGCAATCGCTATGGCAAGCGGCGAGTTTAATGGTTGCTGAAAAAGCACTGGCAGGACGAGCAAGAAACGCCGTTGCAGCGTTTATTGACTTTATTGAAGGGTTAGACGACGAAACCGAAGACTTCACGCTGGGTCGTTTGAGTGACGAGGTGATCCGTCGCTCAGGTCTGTTGGCGATGTACGAAGCTGAGAAAGGCGAAAAAGCAGAAACCCGTGTTGAGAACTTGAAAGAGCTGGTCAATGCCTGTCAAAACTTTAACCTGGATGACAGCGAAGAAGACATGAGTCCGCTTAACGCATTTTTGGCGCATGCAGCACTCGAGGCTGGTGAAGAACAGGCGGATGAGTATCAGGATGCTGTGCAGTTGATGACGCTTCACAGTGCCAAGGGCCTGGAGTTTCCGTTGGTGTTTATGACCGGTGTTGAGGAAGGCGTCTTTCCGTCACAACAGTCGATGGACGAACCCGGGCGACTCGAAGAAGAACGTCGCCTTTGTTATGTCGGAATGACGCGAGCCATGCAAAAGCTGGTACTGACTTATGCGGAGCAACGGCGTATTTATGGGCAAGAATTCTTCCATAAGGTGAGCCGGTTTGTCTCTGAAATACCAGCTGATACTTTACATGAAGTGCGTCTTCAGACTCAGGTCCAACGCCCATCCAGCTACAGCCGGTTTAATAACGCAGCAAGCCATGAAGCCTTTGAGCAAACCGGTTATCAACTCGGTCAGCGGGTACGGCATCCGAAATTTGGAGACGGCACGGTATTGAATTATGAAGGCACAGGACCACAGAGCAGAATCCAGATAAACTTCGATCAAGTGGGCAGCAAATGGTTGGTTGTCGCCTATGCGAGACTGGAACCTTGTTAATTAACATAAAAACAAATTGAACGCATACTGACATTTCCGACTATACATAGACACACGCTTTAAAAACGGAGGTGTTTATGAAGCGCAATGCAAGTGCAGTATGGAAAGGCAGTATTAAAGAAGGTTCCGGTGTTGTTTCGACACAAAGTGGTACGCTGGATAACACGGCTTATTCATTCAAAAGTCGATTTGAAAGTGGCACAGGAACGAATCCCGAAGAGCTTATTGGTGCGGCTCATGCGGGCTGTTACGCGATGGCATTTTCGTTAATGCTTGGTGAAGCTGGTTATGAGCCGAGCGAAATTGACGCTAAAGCTGAAGTGTCATTGGTAGAAGATGATGGCGGCTTTAAAATCGATGCCATCAAGTTAACGGTAACAGCTACGATTGATGGCATCAGTGACGACGAATTTCAGAAAATTGCCAACCAAGCCAAAGAAGGTTGCCCGGTTAGCAAAGTACTGAATGCCGACATCTCATTAGATGCCAACCTCAACTAACGGGCTCTTGCACCACGACTCGTTTATTGCGCTGGCGCTGTAATACGGAATCCACCGTATACAGAGCCAGCGCTCCCCAAATAATAATGAACGTAATGAGTTTGCTTTCCTCCAACGGCTCTCCGTAAGCAAGAACCGCCAGTAAAAACATCATGCTTGGTGCAATGTATTGAAAGAACCCCAGGGTGGAATAACGGATACGCTGCGCCGCTGCGGTAAAGCACAACAACGGCACCGTAGTAACCAGTCCGGCTGCAACCAGCAACAGGTTCAAATGCCAGCTGTTGGCGGTAAGATCGCTGGCAGACGAGTTGGCAAAAAACATCAGATAGCCCAGCATGATCGGGGCTAATAACGCGGTTTCCAACCACAGCCCGCTGATTGAATCGACCGGCAGTCGTTTGCGAATGGCACCGTAAATGGCAAAACTCGAGGCCAGTGCCAGAGCTACCCAAGGTACAGCGCCGAAGGTTATGATCTGAATCGCTACGCCGAGAACGGCCATAGCAATAGCCACCAATTGCAGACGACGCATTTTTTCGCCAAAAAAGGCCATGCCGATGGCGACATTGAGTAATGGATTAATGTAATAACCTAAACTGGCATCGAGCAGGTGATCTGTATTGATGGCCCAAATAAAGAGAAACCAGTTGCCGCCAAGTAATACGGTGGCCAGTGCAAGTCTAAGAATCAGTTTGGGGCTGCGTACAATCGGTAAGATCCGGTCCATCCGGCGCATCGCAATGATGAGAATGAGCACCAGAACAAACGCCCAGATAATACGGTGCGCCAGTATTTCAAACGCCGGGACTTGTTTAACGAGTTTAAAGTAGACAGGAGCTACGCCCCAAAATGTGTACGCAGCCAGCGCAAAGATTACGCCCTGCTTAGCCCGCACCGCTTCATCGGTCATTGCTTTATCCTACTAGGTATGTACCGGTGCCAAACGCGATGTGTGTGCCATCCTGGTTGTGCAGTTCCATTCGCGCTACGGCAACTTTATTGCCGGATCGAATGATGGTGGCGCTGGCAATAAATTCCTCGCCCCGGCCCGGTCGTAAATAATCAACACGCAAATCTATGGTACCACAGCGTGACAGTCGCTCCATGAGATATTCTTCGGTCGGATTATCCAATCGTGCCAGCATCCCGGCAATCGCAACGAGTCCCCCCGCTGTATCCAGTGCGGTGGAGGTTACACCACCGTGCAGGATCCGCTGCGGTACATTACCCATCAGTTCGTCACGCCAGCGAAACCGGACTTCGCCTCGCTCTGGGGTAAACTCAGTGATTTCAAAGCCGAGCATGCGTTGAAACGGAACTTGGTCGTTCATAAACTCGGAAACTTTCGTCAGCAATCGTTGTATATCCATTTTTATCATGGTGATCAGGGGCTAGGACGCTTACAATAGAGCGATGATGTTAATCAAGTCAACAGAAGCTTGCTCAAGGTACCCATGTTAGCCAAAAATGCCGAAGTTAGTGACCAATCGCAGCACAATCAAGATCTGATCGCGAAACTTAAGCAGCAGCTCCAGCGTGTATTCGGTTATACCAGTTTTCGTGATGGCCAACTGGATGTGATGCTGAATGCGCTGCAGGGGCGAGATACCTTGGTGCTGATGCCGACCGGCGGCGGCAAATCGCTTTGCTATCAATTGCCAGCGCTGTGTCATGAGGGGCTTACTGTCGTGATTTCGCCGTTGTTGTCGCTCATGCAGGATCAAGTGGAAGCATTGCAGGCGATGGGGATATCAGCGGCTACCCTGCACTCGGGGTTGTCTTCGGAGACGGCATTGGCGACTTTGCAACAGCTCCAGCGGCAACAAATAAAAGTACTCTATGTCAGTCCTGAGCGGGCACTACAGCCAAGCTTTATCCAACGACTGCAGGAATACCAGCCGGGTTTTATTGCCATTGATGAAGCACATTGTATTAGTCAGTGGGGGCACGACTTCCGTCCGGAATACGGCCAGCTTGGGCAACTGCGTCAGTATTTGCCGAATGTTCCTTTTATGGCGTTAACCGCTACCGCTGATGCAGCGACTCAGCATGACATCATGGAACGGTTGCAACTGCAGCAACCCTATTGTCACCGTAGCTCTTTTGACCGGCCTAACATTCGATACGTGGTACAGGAAAAGTTTAAGCCGTTAAAGCAAATTAAAGACTATGTGAAAAAACAAAAGGGCTCAGCCGGCATTATTTATTGCGGCTCACGTAAGAAAACTGAAGAAATCTCCGAGAGTTTGCAACAAGCCGGCATAAAGGCCGCACCCTACCATGCCAAACTCGAGCATGCGTTAAAGGAGTCGACGCTGCGGCAGTTTTTACGTGACGACATTGATGTTGTTGTGGCAACCATTGCTTTCGGTATGGGCATCAATAAGCCTAATATTCGTTTTGTCGTGCATTTTGATATCCCCCGTAGTATCGAGTCTTACTATCAGGAAACGGGGCGAGCCGGCCGTGATGGCTTACCGGCTGAAGCACTGATGCTGTTTGATCCGAGGGATGCGCAGTGGATTCAACGGATGATAGAAGAGCAGGACAACGAACACCGCCGGCTCGTGGAAAAACAAAAATTTGCCGCCATGCAAGCGATGGCGGAAGCACAAACCTGCCGACGGTTGGTGCTATTGAACTACTTTAATGAGTTTACAGACAAAGAGTGTGGTAACTGTGACTTGTGTCTGGACCCGCCACAACGGTTTGACGCTCTGGAAGATGCGCAAAAAGCGCTGAGTTGTGTCTACAGAGTGGGGCAACAGTTTGGTATTGCTCATATTGTTGAGGTATTGCGAGGGTCTAAAAACCAGCGCGTGCTGGAATTAAAACATGATCAACTGAGTACTTATGGCATTGGCCAGGAACAGAGCCATGAGTACTGGTTCTCAATTTTACGGCAGTTAATACATCGTGGCCTGATTGTGCAGGACATTCGCCGCTTTGCGGCCTTGCAACTGACCGAAGCCGCGCGATCGGTTTTGCGCGGAGAAGTGACACTAGAACTGGCGAAGCCACGTATTAACCTGACTGCGACGCGAAACAGTATCACTGATCGCGGTGACTATAATAAGGTATTATTCCGGCGCCTGCGGAAACTACGAAAAGACATTGCCGATCGCGATGGCGTGCCACCGTTCGTTGTTTTCAGTGATGCCAGTTTGGTTGAAATGTGTATCGACTATCCGACCTCCGATGCCGATATGTTGGCAATTTCGGGGGTAGGTCAGGTTAAATTAGAGCGTTACGGCGCAGAATTTATTGACGCAATTAATCATTTTTTAAACGGAGCGAGTGAACGACAGTTATTCAATGGCTGATTTAGACACGTTGATATTAAAGCATCGTCCGACAGCAGAAACGGACATCGACAGTTGGGCGTCTGACGTCGCAGCTGCGCTGGACGCGACCATTCGCGAGTCTGAGCTGGCAGCCGATCAGTATTGCTGGCGGTTGTCGATCCGTAACCGTCATTGGCTGTTGTTTTACTCGCACCTGTGCGAAGCCGCTTGGCTGCAGCCACTTGAGGGTGTCGACAAAGAGGTGATGACGGCGTTGCAAGCAGAGGACTATATTTGATGTTATTTAGGCTTCTGGCGTTATTGGTGTTGCTTGTTTCTGTCGAGAGTGTGGCAACTGAAACTCGCCAAGTACTGACGGTTTCGGCACAAACAGAACGGGTAAAGCTCAATCAGCAATTGGCATTCCGAGTCACTCACGACAACTTTTCATTATCCCGAATCGGTTTGGATAGCCCCGAGCGATGGGAGTCGTTCGAACAATTGCGCTCGCATCAAATTGGAAGCGATAAACCGCTCATCTGGGCTGCGGTAAAAGTATTCAACCGAAGCCGCTCATCACAACGTTATATCATTGACTTCGGCGACAGTTACATCGATGAAGCCAGTGTCTATCTGTTGAACGCTGAATTTCAGGTACTGGACTCCGAACGGGTTGAGTTCGATGACCCTTTGGTAAACCGTCCACATATTTCGCAACAGATCATGTTGCCGGTTGATGTTCCGGCCAATCAGACAATGTGGTTGGTCATGAGCATGAAACAGTGGCCAAAACAGATAAACACCTTGTCACTTTGGGCACCGCAGCCATTACAACTGCACTTACAGCAAAAACAAACGGCGCTGGGCGTGAATGCCGGCGTGCTGTTGTTGCTTGCGGTAGCTGCTTTTAGCCTGGCGCGCGGCACTCAGCGCAAACTGCAGATAAGTACCGGTCTTGTTGCCACCGCGTTTATTCTGGTCATGCTACTGCACAGTGGTATTTGGATCACTTATTTCTCACCGTTTAGTCCGGCCATTGCCGGCGTGTTACTCCCATACTCTAAACAGTGGTTATTGTTGGCACTGACGTGGGTGCTGAGGGAGTGCGTACGAAGTTGGCTGAAAAGCGTTAACTGGAACCGCTTTTTTAATGGGCTTATGGTGCTTGAGCTGTTGGTTAGTATTGCTCAGCCTTGGTGGCCTGAGCTGCAGTCGAGCACTTGGCTGTCATTGCAAATCAGTATCCTCGTCGCGATCACGGCATTGGTTGGCTGGCGCGTGGTTAACAGTGACCATGACCGTATCGTAAAGTGGTTTGTACTGCTGTTATTGCCGCTATCGGTCATTGCCTGGCTACTCATTCTTCCGCGTGTTAATACCTTATGGCAGGGCCTCTCGGGCATTGTGTTGTATAGCCTACTGACCGCAAACATGTTGGCGCTGATACTGGCACAATTGGATAAAGCGCTGGTGCGTCTGGATCGCAGAATTGGCAGCTTACGCCGTATGAAGGACTATTATCGGGACGCTTACTGGCGGTTTATCAACCGCAGTAATGAGGGCTGGTTTGAGCTTGATGCGGATCATCATTGGCGGCGGGTTAGCAAACGCTTTTTAGCCATTTTAGGTTTAAACAATGCCGATTTCCTGCGCCGTCATTGGCCAACGGCGGATGCCTTGTTTAACAGCCAGTGCACGACCTGGAACGAACCACAACGGCGAGAGAGTTGGCAACACCTGCAATCGGTAGAACGGATTGACGGCAAAACAATTTGGTTGCAGATAGAGATTTTCGCTGACGGGCGCGGCCGTATTTTGGAAGTGACCGAGCAGGTTGAAGCGGAAATGCACCTGAATTTCCTGGCAAAGCACGACCCGTTGACCGGGCTGCTCAATCAGCGAGAATTTCATCGTGTGTTGCAACGACAGGTCGATCAGCAAAAGGACTGTGTGGTGATACTGCTGCACATTAATGGTTTGCAGGTAATCCATGATCAAACCGAGCCGGCCGTCCGCGATCAGGCTTTATTGCAAATGGTACTGAATCTGCGGGAGAAATTGCCGCAAAGAGCGCGTATTGCCAGGGTGGCTGAGCAACGTCTCGGCATTATGATCAGCGACACCGAGCAAGCCGGTTTTGCGCTTGCGTATCAGCTGATTCAGGTTTGCCGGGAATTTCGTTTTTCAACTCAAGACCGTGTGTTTCAGTTTACCGCTCATGCGGGCATTGCTTGTGCGACTTCAGCGACCCTTAATGGAGTAAGCCTGTTACGGCGGGCAGAGGGGGCGTTAAAGCTTGCGCAACAGTTGGGCGATTTCAAGGTACACAGCGCAACAGCGGACGATCAGCAACGCCTGTTGCGACGCGAAGAACAGAACTGGGAACAGCGATTACGAGACGCCTTGGTCAACGAAGATTGGGTTTTGTATCAACAAGTGATGGTCAGTGCCGATCAGAATCGTGACAAGCATTGCTATGAAATCTTGTTGCGGTTGCCCGAATCTGGGCAAACAGATCCGGATGAAGCACTGGCACCGCAACAGTTCCTGAGCGCAGCGTTAAATGCCGGCATTATGGGTAAAGCGGACCGCTGGCTGGTGCGACACGTGCTGGATTATTTTAATGATAACCCCTTTATTGCAACCCGAACCTGGCGTTGTCACATTAATTTATCGATTCAAAGCCTTGAAGACAGTGAGCTGATTCATTTTCTAGAGCAAAAAATTGAACAGTCGAATATGCGACCCGAGCAATTGGCGTTTGAACTCGCTGAACCGGTTGTCGCGGAAAACTTTGAGCGTGCTTATGAGCTGTTTAAACAACTGCAACAGTTGGGCTGTGTTACCGTAATCGACCAGTTTGGAACCGGTTTCAATTCGTTCCGTTTACTCAGACAAATGCCGTTGACGCAGATAAAAATCAATCGTTTCTGGGTGCAAAATATGCTCCTCGATGCGGTCGAGGCAGAGCTGGTTTTATCCTGTATCCGGTTGGCGAAAGCCGCGGGCGTTGAAGTCAGTGCGGTTGGTGTCGAAAATGAGGAAACGCGAACGGCATTGATCGATGCAGAGGTAGACTATTTACAAGGGTATGTGTGCGGGCGGCCAACACAGTGGCAACCGGCTGAAAACACACCATAGCCATAAAAAAGAGGCGGTTTACCCGCCTCTCTTAATCGCTGTTAATGTATCCAGGGAAGTCGTTTTAACAGCTTAGCTATCGCTTTTGCTCGAGCGATCTTCAAGTAATTCCTTGGTCGAGTTACCGATGCTGATGCGTTTCGGTTTCATCGATTCAGGAATGTTCTTAACTAAGCCAATGGTCAACAAACCATTTTTCAGCGCTGCACCGGTTACTTCGATGTGCTCAGCCAAGCTGAACTTACGTTCGAAGGCTCGGTTGGCAATACCACGGTGCAAGAATTCGCGTTTTTCTTTTTCTTCCGGTTTGCTGCCGGAAACGCGAAGTACGCCATTTTCGACTTCAATCTCAAGATCATCCTCTTCAAAACCTGCAACAGCCAGCGTGATCGCGTATTGATTTTCAGCGATTAACTCGATGTTGTAGGGAGGATAACCACTTGCGCTGGTGTCAGAACGCAATGCTGCATCAAGCAAAGATGCCATGCGGTCAAAACCAACACTGCTGCGATAAAGAGGGCTTAAATCGATAGTTGCCATAGTCATTCTCCTTAGAAGCAATAACTTTAATGGTTTAACAAAATGACACGTCTGTGTCGGTTGTCAGCCGACTCTCTGAGAGACGTCGGCTTCACTACCTTATGTGTGAACAGAGCCAATAATTTTCAAGAGAAAAAATAAAATTTTTGTTTTTACGGTACAGTGTTTACTATGAATTTATCGCGTTACCGCAGGGAATGCCCGGATGTCAGAGTCGCCAGAACCACAACAATTACAGCAGCAGGATTCTGTTTGGCAATGGGTTGCCAGCAGTGATTATCGCTGCCCGACAACACCAACGGTGATTACCATAAAACGTTGGTGGCATTCGTTGCGTGCCCAGTCGGGCAAGGACAATGAAACGGAACAGCCCGAGCAAAGCGTGGATGTGCTGAAGTTTAGCATCAATGAAGGGCTACAACAGCTTGATCATATGTTGCAGGAATGGCGTGACGATGATGAGGATCAATCCGTACGCTGGTTGATCAGCCCACCCCATTCACCCGTTAATGAAATCGCAAAAGCATGGGCTAACGCCAACAATATCGTCGATTTACAAACGCCAAAGCGAGATGAGCTTTGCCTCGATACGCTAAACGTTGAATTACCTCAGGGTAATCATGCGGCTCCTTGGTTTGTGCCGGAGTTGGCACATTGCTATTTGCGGCAGTCAAAAGGGTTGCGCTGGGTACGGGCGTTTTTTGCTCAGGCTCTGAGCGGTGATATTGGTAAAGGACTGGTGGTTTGTGACAGTTGGGCCTGGAGTTTTCTGCGTAAATTATGGCCCGTATCACAGCCAAAAACGTTGACGCTGCAAGCCTTTGATGCCGAGGCGCTGCAGACACTGGGTCTTAACCGAGACGTTGAACATCTCAAGCACCTGGCTTCGTTATCGCGGGGTAACCTCGGAATCGCCTGTGCGTTTTCGGGGAGCCGCTACCGACGGCAGTTGCAGCAACAGCAATCACCGTTTGAGTTGCCGTCAATGCCGGCAGAAACAACGGACAGTACCGCCTTTATCTTGCACATGCTGCTCTTGCATCGCGGGCTTGCATCGTATCAACTGCATCAGGTGTTGCCGATTGTATCGCCGACGCATTTGGATATTGAACTGCAAAGTCTCAACTACTGTGGTTTGATTCGTAAAACCGAATCACAGTGGTACGTTACGCCGACCGGTTACCCCGTTGTACGTCAGGCATTGAGTGCCAGAGGACTGTGGCTGGATCACTTTTAGAGGCCAACATGGAAAACGAATCTGTGAACGAAGTTGCCGGTCTGTTCAAAGAACTTAATACGGCAGCGTTAATTGAAATCGCGGCGATTTTGCTCGCGGCCTGGTTTGTGGTTTGGTTGTCTCAGCGTTTGCTGCCGTGGCTCGCTAACCATCTGCATGGCAAGCAGCGCCTGTATACACTGGCACTGGTGCCCATGGTTCGTATTTTGGTGTTGGTGCTGGCGCTGGTACTGATCATTCCCCGCATCATCGAGCCGACTCTGCAAAATATGGTTGCGACTCTGGGCGCCGCCGGCCTGGCCATCGGTTTTGCGTTAAAAGATTATGTCAGCAGTTTAATTGCCGGCGTGGTCGCAGTGCATGAAATGCCCTATCGCCCGGGTGACTGGGTGTCCGTTGATGGGGTTTATGGTGAAGTTAAGCACATCGGTATGCGCACCGTGGAGTTGGTGACCAATGATGATACCGTCATATGGGTACCACACTTAAAGCTCTGGGATAATCTGATTCACAACGCCAACAATGGCGGGCCGAGTTTAATGTGCGTGGCTGAATTTTTTATTCAGCCTGAGTTTGATGCCTTTATGATTCGTGACGCGCTGGAAGACATTGCCTTAACCAGTCCTTATCTGCAACTGTCAAAACCGATAGTCGTGACGGTAAACGAGGAACCCTGGGGGACTCGGTATCGCTTAAAAGCTTATCCGATAGATCCTCGGCAACAGTTCCTGTTTGTGACGGATTTGACCGCTCGCGGTAAAAAGCGACTGCTCGAACTGGAGGTGAAATTCTCGCGCGTAGAGACCGCGCGAGAATGTTAACTCGCTAAAGGTGCTCCGCCAGAAAGCCACCGGACTGATGACGCCAGAGTTTCGCGTAGAGGCCATCCTGAGCCAGTAATTGCTCGTGGCTGCCCTGCTCAATGACTTCACCGTTGTCCATCACTACCAACCGGTCCATTGCGGCAATAGTCGACAGGCGGTGGGCAATGGCGATAACGGTTTTACCCTGCATTAATTGATAAAGATTATCCTGAATCGCGTTTTCCACCTCGGAATCCAGTGCCGAGGTCGCTTCGTCGAGGATAAGAATCGGTGCATCTTTTAACATCACCCGGGCGATGGCAATACGCTGGCGCTGACCACCAGATAACTTGACACCACGTTCGCCGACATGGGCATCCAGTCCCGTGCGGCCTTTACTGTCCGACAAATCAGCGATGAAACTGGCGCAGTGAGCTCGCTCGATGGCATGTTGTACATCGTCAGCGCTGGCATCGGGACGGCCATAAAGGATGTTATCCCGCACCGACCTGTGCAGTAATGAGGTGTCCTGCGTCACCATGCCGATTTGTGCGCGCAGAGAATCTTGTTGAACCTCACTGATGTTTTGTCCGTCAATGCGTATTGCGCCGCCTTCAACGTCGTAAAAGCGCAACAGCAGATTAACCAGGGTCGATTTACCGGCGCCTGAACGGCCAACAATGCCGACTTTCTCACCCGGTTTAATATGCAGGTTAAAATTCTCCATAACACCGGAGCCTTTACCATAATGAAAGCGCACCTGGTCAAACTGAATATCGCCATTGCTGACGGTCAATTGTGGCGCATTCGGCTTGTCGACAATGCGTTGTGGTACCGATAGCGAGCCGATGCCGTCTTGCACCGTTCCGATGCTCTCAAACAGCGTCGACATTTGCCACATCACCATTTGCGACATACCAAATAACCGCAGTACCAGGCCAATCACTACAGCAACAGCACCGAGGCTGACCATATCGCCGCGCCATAGCCAAATGGCGGTTGCTGCAGAACTGAACAGCAACGCGCAGTTAATGAAGTAGAGAAAACCATACAGTTTGGTGACCAGTCGCATTTGTGCGTGCACGGTATCAAGGAATTTATCCATGCCTTGTTTGGCAAATGCCGCTTCTCGTTGCGAATGTGAGAACAGTTTAACCGTTTGAATATTGGTGTAGGAGTCAACGATGCGTCCGGTCATGATGGAACGGGCGTCAGCTTGCAACGCTGAAACTTTGCCCAGCCGCGGGACAAAGTAACGCAACAGCAGGGCGTACAGGACCAGCCATGATGCCAGCGGCAACATCATACGCCAGTCGGCGCTGCCGATGATAAAGAACATCCCTAAAAAGTACACGACCACGTAGTTTACAATTTCGATAAAGGTCATGATGCACTGCCGAACGGCGAGTGCCGTTTGCATGAGTTTTGTGGCTACGCGACCGGCAAATTCGTCCTGATAATAGGACATCGACTGTTTCATCAAGTAGCGATGACCCAGCCAGCGGATTCGCATAGGGAAGTTACCCAGCAACGTTTGGTGTGTCAGTAACGAATGGAACCAGACCAGTAAGGGTAACCCGACTAACACCAACACACTCATGCCCAGTAGCGGCCAGAACTGATCGTCAATAAAGGTTTCCCGATCTTGCTGTGCCAGCCAGTCGACGATCTGACCGAGAAAACCGAACAGCCAAACTTCGGCGATGGCAATTGCCGCCATCAGTAGCGCCGTGGCAACGATGTAAGGTGTTGCTCCGCGGGTAAAGTGCCAGCAAAAAGCGAAAAATCCCTGCGGCGGTTGAGTGGGTTCCTCTGCCGGGAATGGATTAAGACGTCGCTCAAACCAAGAAAACATGAGTGTTAATTTCCTAAATACTGGTCAAGGGAGTCGCGCCAAGCTTCCGTCTGGACAACCCGTAATAGCTCCCGATTGACAGGTTCGCGAAAATGGCTGCCTTGTGGCAGAACAAAACCATAGTCCTGAGGCAGCACTCGATCAGGCAGTAAACGAATATTGTTGAGCGCCTGGCTGCGCATAGAATAACGCAAAATCGGCTCATCGTAGATAACCGCATCGAGTTCCCCGGCATTAAGTTTCTCAAGCGCCTTGGTAAGGTCGTCAAAACCTTGGAAGCCAATGTTCTTTTGGCTTAACCATTGAGCTGTAGCGGAGTTGGACAACGTGGCAACTCTGGCGCTGGGTAAGTCACCCAAACCGCTGACTTTGGATTGAAACTGAGATACCGTAAGTGATGATGCGATAGACGCGGTGAAGCTCGAAATAATAATCACGCAAGTGAACATCCAGATCAGGCTTATGATGCGTCCGCCGAGCGAGCGTGGTGATTTATCGCCATAGCCAACCGTTGTCATAGTAACTGCAGCCCACCAGAAACCGGCACCCAGGCCGGCAAGGGGCTTATCGGAAAACTCGTCACGGTTTTCACGGCGCTCAAATAACCAGACTAAAGCGCCGGCGATAAACAGCACGGCACCAAGGATTAAAACGACCTTTAAAAATTCAAATGAAACAAAGCGTTTAGTCACCGCCCACCATGTCGCTGTATTATTGGCCGGCACCGCTATGGCAAGTCCGCCATTATGAAATGGCTGAGAGAAGTCCAGACGGGACTCACGAGCCGCGGTGATGGTCAATGCACCAATGCCGATATCGTAATGTCCTTGTTCCACTTCACTTAACAGCTGCTCCAGGGGCATTGGGTGCAATTCATAGGGTCTATCGAGCTGTCGTGCGATGTCTTCCCACAATTGCATGGCCAGCCCCTGATACTCGCCCTCGCGTTGCATCACAAAAGGCGCATTCATGCGAACGGCAACTTTTAACGTTTGCGCTTGCGCTTCGTCCTGCGCATGAGCGGGCGGGTGAGATAACATAATAAGGGTTAGCGAAAGCCAAAGAACCAGGCGATAGAGCATTGCGTACTCCCTGATGTAACAGTAACTTGAGTTTGATCAAAACTATCGTATCAGGTTTCGCTCGAAAACGTTGACCTGACAAGCGATTGAATAGAGAATGAGAATTGTTATTAACAATAGAGAGGTTACAATGAAACGTTTACTGGCTGGATTATTTATTGTGGTGATGTCGCTTTCAACCTCGGCAATTGCCAATGATGACGAGCAGAAGTATCAACATTTCAAGCCTGAGCCAGCTGAAAATCTGCAGCAAGCCATCATGAATCTGGTGGAATACAATGCCAAGCTGCAAGAGATCGTGAACGGTGATTTAAGCGCTCAGGATATGGCGAAAGTGCATGAACTGACGTACACGCTGGAAGTTGCACTTGCCCGTTTAAGCAAAGAATTGGATGTCGCGGCAAATTCACTGGAAGAAGTACATCTGGGCTCAGAGCAAATGAACAAACCGCGTGTTAAAGGTTTTGGTAAAGATTATTTAAACACCTTAAACCACTTGCTGGGTGAACATCACAAGCATCATGACAATCACTGATCATTAAGTGATTGGATAAACGCCCTGATATGTCGCAACCAAAAGTCCTGCGGTTGCGACAGGGCATTTCTCCCTATCGAGATTTCACAGACGCTGTGGTGCTCATCTCCTGCCCTTGGCAAGGGCAAAATCATCACGCCATGGGCCTGGATATAATCGGCTATTTTGTCTGCCAGACAATTCGGTGACAACGGAAAGTGCAGATGAAACATCGCAGCTTGTGGCGGGTTTGGCGTTACCGTAACACCGTCCATTTTTTGTAATTGCGTGCCTAAACCTACCGCATAATGAACCGCGTCTTTCATCACCGGTAGGTTATCCTTCAGGCCCTGCCGTGCGGCCACGATTTCCGGATACAGTGAAATAGGATTGCCACCGGCGCGGCGCGCCCAGATACGGGCTTGTTCAATAAAGTCGCGGTCAGCCGCGAGCACCGCACCACTGATACCGCCCAGATCTTTGTAGAAACTGACATAAACGGAATCAAAGAGTGCGGCAATTTCCGCTAACGACTTTTGGTAATGCGCCGGAGCCTGCCATAGGCGCGCACCATCCAAATGTAAGCGCACTCCGTGTTGTTTTGCCCACTGGTGTTGTTGAATCAGCGACTGCCAGGTTGGCAACTGGCCGCCAATCTCTCGCATAGGCAGCTCCAGTACGACGGCGGCGAGACTATCGCCGTTCAGGCTCTGCAAATCACTGATATCAATTGGCTGATCGCTGGCTCCGACGGTGCAGCTGTCAAGTTGCCAGAGAGCCTCGATACCCATGTGTTCGTGTAACAATAAGTGCGATGTCGGGTGCATGGCGACCCGTTGACGTGCTCGCTCGAGACTGTGCAGTTTTAGCGCTAGTGGCTGTGCCAGGGTGCCGGTGGGCAGGAAGATCGCCGCCTCCTTACCAAGTCGACGGGCGACCTCCTGCTCAAACTGCTCGATCAGCGAACCTTTACCATAGACATCACGTTGTTCTTGCGGCTCGATGCTGTCGGCGAGCTGTCGTAATTGCTCCGCCATGGTTAATTGCGGATGCCGCAAGATTGAGGGGCCTGCCTGTTCACAGGCTCGTTGGTAGCGCAGTTTAATGTCGGCGTCGATCATCCATTTTCCTTATTTCATATGCACTTTTCCGCCAATGATTTTGTAGGCCGGTGTGCCTCGAATCATCGTCTCTCTGGCGAACTCCTGACCACACCCGGGACAATGACAGGGTGTGGTGGTATGGTCCTCCACAATACGCTCCATAAAACATTTCACTAATGCGCCCTTGCCGCCTTTCCGATATTTAAAGATCGGAGCTTTGCACTGTAGGCATGAGATTTGTACGGTGCGCTTTGGACCTTTTTTGTTCGGCTTTGCCATAACTCGAAAAGTCCTCTTACAACTTATTGGTTAAAAACTATTCCATACAGTGTATCAAGCGCGCTATAGTTTTTCTTCATTATCGCCCTAACGATCAAAATGGAAGGTTCGCTATGAAATACTCACTTGTTGCTTTAGCACTGGCGGGGTTGCTTGCTGGGTGTGGTCAGCCAGCAGAGCCGCAGTCACAAACGACCGCCAATACCGAGCAGACGGCAGAGCAGGCTCAACAGTCGGAGACAGAGCGTTTAAATGCCTGGTTTGAGCAAAAATATGAAGAGCAGCTGCAACAAAGCCCAATGCAAATGACTTTCCTGGGGCGAAAAGATCGCTACGGTGAAATTGATGACTTGAGTATCGAGGCGGAGCAACAACAGCTGCAATGGATGAAGCAAACCGTCGATGAATTACAGGCTGAATTTGAGTACGAGCAACTGACGGATGAGGCAAAGACCTCATACGATGTTTGGGTGTACCAGTACGAACAAGCAAAACGTAACGCCGATTTTCGCAAATACGATTACGTGTTCGATCAAATGCGTGGGGCACATACCTTTATGCCGCAGTTTTTGCTTAATTTTCACCGTGTTGAAAACAAAGAGGACATGGATGCGTATATCAGCCGCTTAGGTGAGTCAGCACGTGCACTTGAGCAGCTATTAGCGCGCGCCGAGCAGCAAGTCTCTGAGGGCATTCGCGCACCACGCTTTGCCTATGAGCTGATCATTGAAGAATCTGAAAAAGTCATTACCGGAGCCCCTTTCACGGAAGGCGAGGACTCTGCGTTTATGGCGGATGTGAACAAAAAAATAGACGCGTTGTTAGAGCAACAAACAATCGACCAGCAGACCGCTGATGCGTTGCGCACTCAAGCGGCTGACGTTTTGTACAAACAGGTTATGCCGGTTTACGAACAAATCATCGCGTTTTATCAGAGTGACATCGAAAACACCCCGGAAATTGCGACCGGCGTGCATCGTTTTGACGGTGGCATTGAGTTTTACAACGCAATGTTAAAAAACTACACCACCACAGATATGACAGCCGATGAGATCCATCAGTTGGGTCTGCAAGAAGTAGAGCGCCTGAACAATGAAATGCTGAAAATAAAGGATCAAGTGGGCTTTGAGGGCGACTTACAGGCGTTCTTTACGTTTATCCGCACGGATGAACAGTTCTTTTATCCAAACAATGATGAAGGCGCCGAGATGTATATTGAGGACTCTAAGAAGTACCTTGACTTCATCAATGAGCGCTTACCCGACTATTTTGGCATCTTACCGAAAGCCGATTTGGTGGTGAAACGGGTAGAACCCTTCCGTGAACAGGACGGCGCCGCACAGCATTATTATCCGGGTACGCCAGATGGTTCACGTCCGGGCATTTACTACGCCCACTTATCCGATATGACAGCAATGCCAAAAAATGAAATGGAGGCCATTGCTTATCACGAGGGTAATCCTGGCCACCATATGCAGATCTCAATTGCCCAAGAACTGCAGTCTGTACCAGAGTTTCGCACCCAGGCCGGCTTTACCGTCTATAGCGAAGGCTGGGGGCTTTATGCTGAGCAACTGGCGAAAGAAATGGGCGCTTATCAAAACCCTTATTCAGACTTTGGTCGCTTAATTACCGAAATTTGGCGCGCCGTGCGGCTGGTGGTTGATACCGGCATGCATGCAAAAGGTTGGACCGAGGAGGATGCGGTTAAGTATTTTGAAAAATACACGCCGATAGCAGAAGGGGCGGTGCGCTCAGAAGTCCGTCGCTACCTGGTGATGCCGGGTCAGGCGACTGCCTATAAAATCGGTATGATTAAGATTTTGGAATTGCGTGAGAAAGCCAAGCAACAATTGGGTGAGAAATTCGATATTCGTGGTTTCCATGATACCGTGCTCGGCGGCGGAGCTTTGCCGTTGCATATCCTCGAGCGTCGAGTTGACCAGTGGATTGCGTCACAGCAAGCCTAACTCAATTGCCTTTAGCACAGCTCGGGTGCGATCACGCACGCCGAGCTTGGCCATGAGCGACGACACCTGATTTTTTACGGTGCCGGTGGATTTAAACAGGGACTCAGCAATTTCTTGGTTGCTGAGTCCTGCCGCTATCAGCCTGAGAACGGCCAGTTCTTTGTCCGTCAATGGTTCGGTTAATTCAGCAACCGGCGTATGAGGCCGGACAGACTGCAGTCCTTTGATGATACGTTCGGTTACAATGGGCTGAATCCAGGACTCGCCGCGATGCAAGGTTTGGATCGCTTCCACTAAGGTTTCTAACGACACGTCTTTCAGCAAATATCCCTTTGCACCAGCCTGAATTGCTGCCATCACTGAGGCGTGGTCGTCAAAGGTAGTGAGCATCAACGCCGGCCGTTTAGGGTGTTGCCTGGTAAGTTCTGTGACGGCGGCAATGCCATCCATTTCCGGCATTCGAATGTCCATCAACACAACGTCGGGCTGGCATGTTTCAACAGCCTCCAGAGCGGTCTGTCCATTCTCCGCTTCGCCGACAACCACGACCTCCTCGCTTAAATCCAGCAAACTTTTTAGCCCTTGTCTTACCAGGGTTTGATCGTCAACCAGCAGTACCTTAATCATTGTCTGTCATACGCCTGAATTGTGCGGAGATAGTAAAGGTTGGCGACTCAGTGAATGCGATATCGCCTCCGGCAAGAGCGACTCTTTCACGCAAGCCGCGAATGCCGTTGCCCTCATTGATTGGCTTGGTCATTTTGCCGTTATCAGAGATGTTAACCTTAATCCAGTCATCCGTTTGCGTCACGTTAGCCTGGTAGTGGTTGCCGGTTGAATGGCGCATAAAGTTGGTGAGTGACTCTTGCACCAAGGCGAGAATGGCTTCTGCTGTTTCGACGTGTTGTATGTTGAGCGGACTTGGATAGTTTATGGTGACGGTTTTGCCTGCAATATCAACATCCAGCGCTTCCAGTGCCGCAGCGATATCCATCGAATCGGATTCGCGTATCGTCGAGACGGCCTCGCGGACGTCCGCTAATAGTAATTGCGCGATACTTCGGCTTTTCGCAATCAATGCTCGGGCTTCACCTGAGGATTTGTGTTCGGCAACCTGCAGGTTAATCGTGAGCGCGGTTAAATGGTGACCCAGCAAGTCGTGAATATTGCGAGCAATTCGGGTACGTTCGGTTTGTTTAGTGGCTTCTGCCAATAGCGCCTGAGTCGCTCTTAGTTCTCGGTTTATACGTTGTTCGTTCTCTTTTGCACGAGCTTCCTTCAGCTGTGTACCCATCATCGTCATTGAAAAGATAATGAAGGTCCAGAATAGCAACGCGGATAGCCAGGCTAAATCATCCTGCCAGTAAATCTGGTAAACCAAAAAGTGCGGTAACGCAATCACCGGAGACGCAGTAATCGCTTTATTCAGCGGCATAAAATAGGGCAACTGCGCGGCCCACAACACCATTAGAATGGCAACAAAGTTATAGGGGACGAGAAAATACAAAACGACAACCAACACAAATTGTATCGCCACCAGCACGATTCGCGTTGTTGGTTCACCCGGTAACGGTTCATCACGGGTTGCTACGTGAAAGCCCAGGTAAAATACCACGAAGCATGATGCTGTAAGTAGCCAGTGCAGACTAAGGAAAGGAGAGCCCGGACGCTGAGCCAAAAAGTACAGGCAAGCGGCAGTTAACAGCGCCCACGTCAACAGAGCAACCCAACGATCAACGCTGTAGTTGTTATCGACCAGTTTATGCAATAACGACATATTCATCATTGCAGTATGCCACCATCTGATATCTCAGCAATAGGCCAAAAGTCACGATCAATAAAGTGACTTTTGGCACCTGTCGAAGAGCTCCTAAAGGCTTAGCATGATGAGAGCTCATTAAGGAGGCATGTTATGCTGACAATTCATACCAGTTTACTGTACTTACATATTTTGGCGGGTGTCATCGCAATGATGTTGTTTTGGATACCGATCACTACCCGGAAAGGGGGATTAAATCATCGCCGCTTCGGCCAAGCCTACACAATAACAATGTATACCGTCGCGGTGTCCGCAATCCTGATGTCGGTTATGGTGCTGATCGCGCCTGAGTATTTTAAGGCGGGATGGTACGCAGAAAGTACAAATCCAGCACAGTTAACACGAAATATATACGGTTTCTGGACACTACTATTGGTGTTGTCGTTACTGACTTACACCGCCGTTAATCAGGCGATGCTGGCGCTTAAAACAAAGCGTGATAGATCGTTAGCCCGCCAGGCTCATCATATCATCGCGCCAGTGGCCTTATTTATTGCATCCCTGGTGTTATTGGCACAGGCCATCAATGGTACTGTGAACCAGATTTTAGGTTACGTATTCTCTATTTTTGGCATCATCAGTGCCATTCAGGTACTTCATTATGCCTACTCAAAAAGAGTTGCGGCTAACCGTTGGTTAATTGAACATCTAAGTTCAATGTGTGGTTCCGGCATCGCGGTCTATACGGCGTTCTTCGCATTTGGTGCCCGTCATGTCTTATCGGAGCTGGGTCAGTGGCAACTTATTTTTTGGATTGCACCGGGCCTCTTAGGCGGAATTGCCATTCACGTCTGGACACGGAAATATACCGTGCAATCTGGCGTCAAAAAGACCGTGCCCTAGCGAAAACGAATGCAATTACGACCGTCGGCTTTCGCCTGATAAAGGCCTTGATCCGCATTATCGATAAGCCTGGATATGGTGCTGGCGACTTCAGCATCGGGTTGAGGTAATTCAAAGTAGCCGCCAATGCTGACGGTCAAGTAGGGTTCTGTTGGTGAGTTTTTATGTTCGATGGACAGTTGCTCAACCGCATCCAGTAATTCATTGGCTTTGCGCAGTGCCTGCCAGGCTGAGTCTGTAGAAATCAGTACCGCAAACTCCTCGCCGCCATAGCGGGCAACAAAGTCGGTGCTACGTTGCATAACGGCGTCCAGGCAAGTTGCAACTTGCTTTAACGCTTCGTCCCCCTTCAGGTGGCCATAAGTGTCATTGAACGCTTTAAAGTGATCAATATCGATCAGCAGAATGGCTAGGCCAGTACCCTGCCGTTTGGCTCGCCGCACTTCTTCGAGCAGTTTTTCGTCGAGCGCCCGACGGTTGGGAATCCCGGTTAGGCCATCCCGTGTGGCAAGAGCCTGTAGTTTACTGTTGGCTTCTTTTAATTGGCGCTGCGTGTCAATCAACTGCTGATAGGTGCGTTGTCGTTCAAGCGAATTTGCGATCATGTCGGCGACAAGGCTGAGGTGGCGAACATCGTCGTCAGTCCAGTGATAGCGTTTATGAACCATGTCGCAGCCGACAAAACCCAGTAATTTTTGGTTCGCCACTAAGCCAATACAAACTACCGAGCAGATATCTTCACGCTCAAACTCAAGCTTTTCATTGCGGGCTGCTTCGGGGAGTGTACGGACATCATGGACGATAAAGCGAAACGTGTTCTTCATTAAATTGAAGAAATACGGCAGTTCCTCTTCGGTAATTCCTTGCAGATCATCGATATGCGCAGACAAGCCATCACGAACCCATTCATGGGTATTGCTCATGCTGGTCATAGTGTCTGAAAACTCGAAAACATAACAGCGATCGGCATCAACATAACTGCCGAATGCCGCAATGGCCTCAGCGATGCAGTCTTGTGTCTCAGCCGACTCACTATTAATTAAGCGAGTAGAAAGTTGTGACAGCAACTGATCAAATGATCTGTGATTATTATGTGTGCACACGAGCGTAACTTATTTTTTTGTATGGTTAATATTTAACCATACAAGAAGCTACGCGTATAGAGATACAATTTTTTTACACCTTAAATGAAAAATAATCGATAAGATTGTGCAGTTGAACGTCATTGCCGGCTGTTTCACTTTTATTAAATTGCCAGAGTGAACCTTCGCGACTGTCCGGCCAGTTGACGAGTGCAGGATTGTTGCCCACCCGTTCAATCGGCGTGGCTTTGAGTCGCGCCATCATATACCACCAAAGATCATCGGCGTAAGGAGCCAACTGCTGAGCCAGTTGAATGTCGGTAACGCGCTCATCAAGAGCTCCCGGTGGAAATAAAACACCGCCGCCACTGGTAAAGAATAAATCATTGGACGGGCCACGGTGCTCGGTCTTTGGCTCCCAACGCCGGTATGCTTTCGGCTGACCATCTTTGTAGCGCGTGATGCGGTGCGCGCGCCAACAAAGAATACGGTCTGTGGTAGCCGACAATAAGAGTTGGCACAGCCAGTCAGGTCGATAGTAAATATCATCATCGGCGGTAACATGGTAGGCGTCGGGGAATTGTTGCAGTGCCGGTATGAGCTTCTTGTACGAACGAATATCCTCATCGACCGGATAAATAGAGAGTCCGTACTGTGTTAACGCTTTGACATTATCTGGTAGTGCATCAATGTCGTCCCGGAACAACCACAAATTAAGCTGAAACGGGGCGATATCCTGCAACAGCAGTGACTTCAATGTAAGGTGCAGATGTTTGTAGCGTTTTGGGAATGAGGTCAGGTTAACCATCACCGGGGTAGTTAACGGATTCTCGTGCAAAGGGTTCTGACCTTGTAGCCATTGTCGGGCAACAACCTCCTGGGCACGTTTTTTCAACGGTTTCGCCTCTAAAGACTTCAGTTTTCTCAGCCCGCGGTAGCGTAAATATTGCAGTAATGACACGTTCGTTGTTCCCGTTGGTTAATTTACAAGCGTTCATTTGATGGGTTGAATACGTTATGCTCGTAGCCTAACACAGACTGAAGTTTCAGAATTAGAGGTTGGTCGATGGTACTTCAACGAAAAATACTTGCGGTTCAAGAGTTCTTAATGCGTTTCGCTGCCTCAGGCTTAATGCCCGCCAACTGGCTGTTTGACGCTCCCCGTGAGGTAAATCTGGAGCAACCAGCAGGAACGCCAGAGACCATCGAAATCGTAAGTCACTGCTGGAACTACGCTCATCTCCTGCAGTACCAAATACAGTCGTTGATTGAAAATGAACCTGCTGATGTACGGGTCATTTATACGGTGTTCTATGCTCCCGAAGATGCAAAAACGACGAAGTTACTCAGAAGTACGGAAAAAAACCGACTAAAAAACATTGAGTGGAACTTTATCCCTTTAGATGCTCCGGACCTAATGCGTCGCGCGATTGGTCGCAATAAGGCGGCTAAATCAACAGTTGCAGACTGGATTTGGTTTACTGATTGTGACTTGTTGTTTGGCAAAGATACGTTTCCGTCCCTGGTTGAGGAGCTAACTGGCCAGGATAATATCCTGGTCTTTCCGGAAACCGTGCTGCGAACGTCGCTATTGGATAAAAACGATGAACTCTTGTGTGCCGAACGTTTTAGCGCCTCCGACTGTATGGAGCGCGATTGTGTAAAATCCCACCAGTTTGAAAAAGCGACAGGCCCTGTGCAGATTGTTCGTGGTGACGTAGCTCGAAAATATGGCTATTGCGATCAAATACGGTGTTACCAACAACCTAAAGAACGTTGGGTAAAAACGTATGAAGATCGAACCTTTCGTTGGTTGTTGGGGACTCACGGGCAGCCTATCGAGGTTGAAGGTGTTGGCATCATCCGTCATGTTGAAAAAGGTCGCTACCATAAACGCTCGCCGTTCTCAAAATTGCGGGAGGCGAACCGAAAAGTAAAAGATAAATTGTTGGCGCGCTAGCCAATGCGGCATAAAATGTCGCAAACTCAGGTAACATGGATGTTAGGTTGAGGTAACAAGGAGTGGACGGCGTGAATAATTTGACCCCTGGTTTTATCGTGGCACATGGTCACCGGTTGGAGGATCTGACCGAAGTTGCCGTGAAGTTCACTCAGAACTACCCGTTGGCGCCACTCGAACAAGAAACGGTGTTGGTGCAAAGCAACGGTATTGCCCAGTGGCTGAAAATTAATTTGGCCAATGCCAGTGGCATCGCCGCAATGGTCGACGTTACCCTGCCCGCGCGGTTTCAATGGCAAGCGTATCGCGCAGTACTGGGTGATGACATTCCCAAAACCTCGCCGTTTGATAAAGACCGGCTGACCTGGCGCATTCTGCGTCTGTTACCGTCGCTGGTCGAGCAACATGCCAGCTTTGCGCCGTTAGCCCATTATCTAGAGAACGATGAGGACGGGCGAAAGCTGTATCAGTTAAGTGAGCGACTGGCTGATTTATTTGACCAATATGCGGTGTATCGAGCCGACTGGCTGGATCAATGGGTTTCTGGTAAAGATTATTTAGATCATGAACAACAGGTACCGACGGAGCAACAGTGGCAACCCGAGTTGTGGCGAGCGCTGAGCAACGACATCGGTATTGAAGATTACTGGAATAACCGAGCCGAACTGCATCGGCGTTTTGTCGAGACCGCAAAATCGTTGCCAACCCGCCCGCCCGCGTTACCACCGCGTATCATTGTTTTTGGTATCTCATCGTTGCCGCAGCAAGTGTTAGAAGTGCTGGACGCGCTGAAAGGCTACACACAGATTTTATTATGTGTACACAACCCCTCTCAATTCCACTGGGCAGACATTGTTGATGGCAAAGAGGCGCTGCGGGAGGCAGTTAAGGCTGCCAGCCGACTGAAGCAGAAAGATGCGTTAGCAGATGATATTAACGATGATGAGTTACATCAGTTGGCCCAACCGCTACTGGCATCCTGGGGTAAACAGGGTCGCGATTATATCCGGTTGCTGGATTTATATGACGAAACTCTGGAAAAACAGGAACAATTTAATAACGTCAAGCTGGAGCTGTTTGAGGCTCATGATAGCCATCATCTATTGGGCCAGTTACAGGACGATATTCTTAATTTGCGGCCGTTGCATGAAACTCAGCAACAGTGGCCACGACCGGCCCGTTCGGATCGGTCAATACAGTTTCATGTCTGTCATAGTCCGCAGCGTGAACTGGAAGTGCTGCACGATCAGTTACTGGACGCATTTGCCCGCGACCCCGACCTAAAACCGCGCGATATCATGGTAATGTTGCCCGACGTCAATACCTACGCACCCTATATTGACGCGGTGTTTGGCCGTTATCACCGTCAACAGGGCGAGCGTGACCCGCGCGCAATTCCGTACACCATTGCTGATCAGGGAGAGCGTCATCAACGGCCACTGATGATTGCGCTCGAGTTGCTGCTGCAAGCCGATCAACTGCGGTTTTCGCAAACAGACTTGTTTGATCTTTTGGCGGTACCTGCGGTGCAACAGTGCTTCGGTATCGATGACAGTGACCTGCCGTTGCTAAAACGGTGGGTGCAGGATGCCGGCGCTCGCTGGGGCTTGAGTGCGGAGCAGCGGGCACCATTCTTTATGCCAACGGATGCGCACACCAACAGCTGGTGGTTTGCATTGAAACGCATGATCAGTGGTTATGTCCTTGGTGATTCCGCTAGCGCTGATCCATGGATGCAGATCGAACCCTACAGCGAAGTAGCGGGTTTGTCCGCTGAGTTAGCAGGACGTTTGGCTGATGTTATTCGCACACTGGAAGACTGGTGGCGGCGAGCCACCCAGAAACAAACGGTGCAGCAGTGGGTTGAACAGAGCGAATGGTTGCTTCAGCACTTTTTTGCCGCTGACGAAGACGCTGACCGATTGTTGCTTGCCCGCCTACAACGGGAGCTGTTCGAATTAAATGACATCATCACAGAAGCTGAAAATACGACCGAAATTGAGCTGACGATTTTTAAAGATGCGTGGTTGGCTCGGGTCGATCAGCAAAACCTAAATCAGCGGTTTTTAGCCGGTGCGGTTAATTTCGCTACCCTCATGCCGATGCGGGCGATTCCTTTTAAGTACGTCTGTGTACTGGGCATGAACGAGAGTGAATACCCACGTTCGACGTCACGTGTCGACTTTGACTTGATGACTGACCGCTATCGTCCGGGAGACCGTTCCCGCAGAGACGATGACCGTTATCTGTTTTTGGAGGCTTTGTTATCCGCTCGGCAAAGTTTTTATGTCAGTTGGGTGGGGTTCAGCGTAAAAGATAACAGCGAACGCACGCCTTCGGTGCTGGTAGCGCAGTTACGCGATCATTTGGCGCAGGGCTGGCGCATCCCTATCGAACAGCTAACGACCGTGCACAAACTACAAGCGTTTAACCCCGCCTATTTCTCGGCAGTGGATGCGGATTCAGAAGCGTCGCTGTTCAGCTATGCCTCCGAGTGGGTGAGTGCACACCGGGGCCAAGTCGCCACAACCGGGCAACTAAGGCTGCGTGAGCGCACCGAACGAGAGTTATCACTGACGGATATCGGGCGTTTTATCAAAGAGCCGCCGCAGCTCTACTTTAACTGGATGCTTGATACGTATTTTCATATCCAGCAAGAAAGCCTGCTGGACAGCGAAGCCTTTAATCTCGACGGTTTGGCCAACTGGGCGTTAACGTCACGGTTGTTGGAGGCCGGTAAATCGGCATTGATCGTTGATGAAGCGGGTGTCGAGGCGGCACTGAATAATGAAATACACAAAATGCAACGCGAAGGACAACTGGGTGTCGCTGCTGTTGCCCATCTTAATGCCGCTGATTTGTTGACGCAGGCGACGGATATCCTGACCGTTTATCAACAGGTGGTCGCCGACTACCCGCACGTTAATGAGCAACCGATTGAAGTTCGGTACCAGGCGGCAGGCCTGACCATCGACGATACCGTGAATGGTGTGCATCATAATGGCCAGGGCGATCGTGTTTGGGTGGCAACGTCGAGCAGCAGTATTGTTTCGAATAATGGTAAAGGCGTAACCCCGAACGGTTGGAAGCATGCGGTTACTTATTACCCCGGCTACCTATTACTAAACATACAGCAACCTACCCGTTTATTGTTGATCTCTAAAGGAGGCTGCCAGATGACCGTCGGGGCGCTGGACAGGGCTCAGGCCGAGCAGCAGTTACAACAGTTACTCACGTTGATGAGTGATGCCATCAGCGAGCCACATCCCATGCATTGGCAGTTGGCATTTTGCTGGCTGAATGCTCGTGACAGCTTCGATAATAACGAAGATAAAGCTCACCAGGCCGCAGGCAAACTCTACGAAGAAGGCAACTATAACGACGCTGCGCTGATCACCGCTAGCGATTACTGTTCTCGAGTAGCGAAAAGTTACCAACAACTAAAAGACTCACCGATGTTTCGTCGTTTTATGGATGAACTTTATGAGCCCATTCGGCTTACGTTGGTCAAGGAGAGCAGCTGATGAGCCATTTACTGTCGAATCCGATGGATTTTCCGTTGTACAGCAGTCGTCTGATTGAAGCCAGTGCCGGAACCGGAAAAACCTACACGATCGCTGCGCTGTTTGTGCGGCTGGTGATTGGCCATGGTAGCGAAGAAACCGCCTTTGCGCGGGAACTGATGCCGAAAAACATCTTAGTGATGACATTCACCAAAGCGGCAACAGAAGAACTGAGTGATCGCATACGTGAACGTCTGGCTGAGGCTGCAAGCTATTTCCGCGACCCGGACAGTATAAAAGGTGATCCCTTTCTCATCAGTTTGCGCGACGACTGTGTTGCTCAGGGTCATAATCTTAAGCATCTGGCTCGGTTGCTGGATTTAGCCAGTCAATCGATGGATGAAGCCGCGGTCAAAACCATCCACGGCTGGTGTCAGTCGATGCTAAAAGAGCATGCGTTCGCCAGCGGTAGTTTGTTCAGCCAGAGCGTTGAAACCGATGATGAGGCATTGCGACTGCAGGCGGCGGAAGATTACTTCCGGCGTTTTATTTACCCGGCCGATGCCGACAGCGGGCAACGCTTGTTGGCGACCTTCAATACACCGGAAGCGTTGCTGGCGCTTAGTCGGAGTGCTGGCAAAGGGGGGTCAGTTCAGGCGAGTGCCGATGTGGTGTCGTTATTGAATCAATCGGAACAAGGGCATAGACAACGGATTGCTGCGATTAAACAGGAGTTTGAGCCGATCTTCGCTGAATTGGTTGATAAAACGGCTCAGGCGAGTGGTACAAAAACCAAACTTGGACAATTTCAGAAGTTTCTCGACTGGTGTCGAGGCGATGATATCGACGACAAGCTGTTTACCGACGCCAACCGCAAAAATATCTCGACGGCGGAACTGACAAGTTTTGCCGAGAAGAAACTCGGCGGTATGCAGTCGCAGTGGCAACGGTTGTCGCAATTTATTGAGCAAATTAACGCAAGTAAAGCACAGCAACAACAGGAGTTGGCTGCCGTTAAACAACACGCGGCTAACTGGGTTAACGAACGCTTTGCAGAGTTGCAACGACAACGGGCTGAAATGGGCCATGATGACATGCTGACGCGCTTGCGGGATGCTCTGAAAGGGCCAAGCGGTGAGGCGCTTGCCAGTGCCATTCGGGCGCAGTACCCCGTGGCCATGGTGGATGAGTTCCAGGACACCGACCCGGTCCAGTATGAGATATTTAACCGCATCTATCGGTTGGCGGAGCCCTATCCTGAAACGGGTATTTTCCTCATCGGAGACCCGAAACAGGCCATTTACAGTTTTCGTAACGCGGATATTTTTACTTACCTTAAAGCACGTCGTGATACAGCCGGCCGCCATTATAATCTGGCGAAAAACTTTCGGTCATCACAGGCCATGGTGGACAGTGTTAATGCGTTGTTTGAAAAAGCTGAGCAGCAACCCCGCGGCGCGTTTTTATTCAAAACCGAGCAAGACAACGAGTTACCGTTTTACTCCGTGGCCGCTAATGGTCTGAAAAGAACCTTTAAACACTGTTTGCTGTCGTCGCAGTTAAAAACCGCGCCGGCATTACTCTGGTCGGTGTCGAATGAGGAAAAGCGTAACAAAGACACGCTCTTTAATGCCGCGGCAAATCATCATGCCAACATGATAGCGCAATTGCTTAATGATCCGCAGGCCGGCTATTACGACGCCGATGATGCCTTGGTTGAACGCGTTAAGGCCGGCGATATCGCGGTATTGGTGAATAATTTTAATGAAGCCAATACGATAAAAAGAGCGCTGCATGAGCGCGGCCTGAAAAGTGTATATTTGTCAGATCGGGAATCCGTGTTTGCTCAGCGAGTGGCTAAAGACTTGTTTTATCTGGTCAGCGCCTGTGCCGAACCGCGTAATCCAGACCGTATTCGTAGCGCATTAGCTTCGCAGCTTGTGGATTTATCCTTTAGTGAATTGAACTTTATCCACAGTGATGAGCAGGAATGGGAGCAACGTGTTGAACAATTTCTGAGTTACCACGAGCAGTGGCAGCGTCAGGGGCTGTTGGCCATGTTGCACCGCTTGTTGCACGATTTTCACATTCCTGCACGGTTGCTGGCCGACCGCATTAATGGTGAAAGGCAGTTGGCGGATGTTCTTCATATTGCGGAATTGTTGCAACAGCAAAGCCTGCTGCTGGATGGTATGCCGGCGCTCGTCAATTATTTTGCCGAGCAGATCAATGAACGTCATGGCTACCAAGCCAACAGCCGCACGCAGGCCGATGAGCAGCAACTCCGGCTGGAAAGTGACGATGCGTTAATAAAAATTGTCACCATCCATAAGTCGAAAGGTCTTCAATATCCGTTGGTGTTTATGCCATTTGTTGCCTACACCAAGCCGGACAGTCACCGGATAAAAACGCCGGCCAGTTATCACGATGAAAACGGCGAACTGCAAACGCTGTGGACTGCCGAAGGCGACGGTAAACAGCGGTTGAGTGATGAAATTCTGGCGGAGGACATTCGCAAAATCTATGTTGCCGTTACCCGCGCGCAGTACGCCACGTTTATTGCGCTGGAGAAAACCAAAGACCACAACGTTAATCCGTTGTTCTACTTGCTCAATGGCGGCGCCCCGATCAGCGAGCCATTGTATCAGGTCGTTAACCAGCACTGGCAGCAAAGCCCACACACGGCGGTAACGCACCTGACTGAAGATGAACCCAAAGTACAGGTGATGGTCAGCCAGGAGGGCATGGCGGAATTGAGTGCGCGGCAGATGCCGCCGGGGCGTCGAATGGAGCATTGGTGGGTGGCGAGTTATAGCGCCCTGTCTCACAGTAGTTCAGCAGCAGGCCCTATACCGGCGCCGCAAACTCCGGACGAAATGAACCAACGTGATGAGCGTGAAGAGGAAGAACGCGAGACGCCAGCCAGCGTCAGTCAGCCGAGCGCCGACAGTATTCATCATCTGCCGAAAGGTGCGGGGCCGGGAACCTTCTTGCACAACCTGTTGGAGGAGTCTGCCAAGCTCGGCTTTGATCACGTTGCGACCGATGCAACGGCGCGTCGTGCCCTGATCGATCGTTTTTGTGTTACTGAATATTGGCGGGCGCATACCGACAGCCTTGACGCGTGGCTTGCCGCCTATTTACAGCAGCCCTTTGCCATTGATGGTGACGCTCATACAGTGAGTCTGCAACAATTGCGTACTTATAAAGCGGAACCGGAATTCTGGTTCGGCGCCGACAGTGTGAGCACGTTGCAACTGGACAAGTTGGTTAGCCAGTTTATTCAGCCCGGCTTTAACCGACCGGCGCTGGATAACAACCGCATCAACGGCATGCTAAAAGGCTTTATTGATCTGGTATTTGAGCATAACGGACGCTATTACGTTGCCGACTACAAATCGAACTGGCTGGGTGAAGACGATAATGCCTATAGCCTGGAAGCGATGCGCGAGAAAATACTCAGCAGCCGTTACGATCTTCAGTACGTCATTTACACACTGGCGTTGCACCGGCTACTAAAAGCCCGTATCGGTGAGGAATACGATTACGACAACCATGTCGGCGGTGCCGTATATCTGTTTTTGCGGGGGCATCGCGCAGCCACTGCCGGTGCCTTCTTTGACCGCCCCGCGCGGGCATTAATTGAAGCCTTAGATGAGTTGTTTGCCGGCCAGGAGGTGAGTCATGACTGATACATTGGTACCGACGCTGGAAGATGCGCTACAGCAATGGCGCGATGCCAACTGGATCCGGTCGATTGATGTCGCTTTGGTCGAGCTGTTGCAGCAAGCCGGAGAGCAAAATCCGGCAGTGCTCTTAGCCGCCTTATTTGCATCCCATCAGGTCGGGCGCGGCCATACCGTGTTGCACTTGAACGCCCTGGCTGAAAATCCCAATCATACGCTCGCCTTGCCGCCGGTTAACAGCACCGCCGGCGACTGCGTCACACCCGCAGAGCTGTTAGAGCAGTGCTGGCCAAAGGCCGAACCCAGTGCGCTTGAGTCGACACTCTGCGTCGATACGACAGGAGAAGGTCAGCAGCCTTTGGTGCTGATAAATGATCAGCTTTATCTGCGCCGTTACTATCTTTATGAGCGCTTTATCGAGGAAGATTTGAAGCAGCGCATGGACGATGAGCCGGTGGTCAACGAAGAATTGTTGCAACAGACACTGGCGCTGCTGTTTGCGTCCTCCGCCGGCGATAAAATTAATTGGCAACGGCTGGCCTGTGCTAATACCGTTAAACACCGGTTTAGCGTTCTGACCGGCGGGCCAGGTACTGGTAAAACCTATACTGTTGTGCGTTTGCTGACCGCTCTGCAACATCAAACCTTAAAACTGGGGCTGCCACCACTGCGGATTTCACTGGCCGCGCCGACCGGTAAAGCGGCCGCTCGTTTGCGAGAATCGATCGAAGCCGAACTGAAAAGCCTCAAAGACACCTCCGCGCTGGCCAGTTTAACGGCAGCGTTTGACGCGATTACGCCAAACGGTAAGACACTGCACCGACTCCTCGGAGTAATGCCCAACTCGCGCCAGTTTAAGCATAACGAGCGCAATCCACTGCGCACCGACGTGGTCATTGTTGATGAAGCCTCGATGATGGACATCGAAATGATGGTGGCGCTGCTGAAGGCTACGCCAAAGCACGCACGATTAGTGTTAATCGGAGATAAAGATCAGCTTGCGTCGGTAGAAGCCGGTGCGGTGCTGGGTAATCTGTGTGCCGGAGCGGATCAGGGGCATTACCATCCTGCTACTGTCAGTTGGCTGGAGCGGGTGGCGCAGAGTCCGTCATTGCCTCGGGAGTTTATCGATGCGGACGGTCCGCAACGTTTACAGCATGTCGTGATGTTACGTGAAAGCCGGCGTTTCTTTGGGCCGATTGCCGATTTGGCAAACGCCATAAACCATCAGCAACAGGAACAAATTACTGAAGAGCTGGCGAAGGCGGGTCGAGCCGAGTCTGATTACCCGGTTAGGGTGCTCGACATAAACAGCCTCGATGCACCGGAATTTAAACAACTGGTACGAGACGGAATACCGCGACTGCGGCGAGACGATTTCGACAGCTTTGACGACTATGTAAAAGCCACGCTGGACGCCAATACCCAGTTCCAGATACTCACAGCGCTGCGTGAAGGGCCGTGGGGAATGAAAGCAGTAAACCAGAAGGTTGGTGAAATACTGGGTTTGAACGCCAACAGTTGGTACGACGGGCGCCCGGTAATGGTGACCAAGAACGACTACGGATTAAAACTAAACAACGGCGATATCGGAATCGCTTTTGCCGACCCGGAACACGGACATTTGCGGGTTGCCTTCCCCGACGACAGCGACAACACGCAGACCGGTAAAAGCGGCATTCGCTGGGTGCTCCCCAGCCGCTTAACCCATATCGAAACCGTTTACGCCATGACCGTGCATAAATCGCAGGGCTCCGAGTTCAAACACACCGTGATGGTGTTGCCCGACCACGACACACCGGTGATGAGCAAAGAGCTCCTGTACACCGGCATCACCCGGGCAAAAGAACGGTTGAGTTTGGTGGGGAATAACCTATTCAGTCAGGGAGGCAAGCGTGTCTGACTTGCACCGAGGCCTCTATGATTTGCTGCAAACCTCAGCAGTATTTTGCGATAAGGTTGAGTGAAAGAAGACCAGAGGGTTAGCGTTAGTCTTTAAAATGGTGCTAAAATTTACACAATACTTCGTAACCCACTGATCTAATGACTATTTATCTGAAAGCCTTCAGCTTCTTATGTGTCTTTTTATTCTGCGCTTCAGCTCAAGCCGCAGAAACCTTACGGATTGACTCCAAACTCATTAACGAAACTGTCACGGCACGTGTTGTACTCCCAGAAAGCTATCACCACTCCGACAGCTTTGAGTATCCGGTAATGCTGGTCATGGACGGCTCGACGCAATTCGAGCACATTGCGGGTAACGTTAATTTCTTAAGCACGTTTTCGATTGTGCCGGAAATGATTGTGGTTGGGGTGAGTGCCAAAAGCCGCATAAAACACTTTACTCATACCGAACTAGAAGGCTATGAGGGGCGCTCTGGTGGTGCTGAGATTTACACGCGGTTCTTGAAAGACGAACTGTTGCCTAAGCTAAAAGAGGAGTATCGAATTTCGCCTTATACGCTGCTTACCGGGCATTCGCTGTCGGGACTTTATACCAGTTACCTGGCGACTCATCATGCGGGTTTTATCAATGCGTCAATATCGGTGAGCCCAAGTTTATGGTGGGATGATTTTGCGCTTATCAACGATATAAAGACGGCAGAACAACCAGCAGAAAAGTCGCCGGTGCGCTGGTTTGTCAGCATGGCGAATGAGCCTAATGAAATGGCTGATGGTTATCAGCGTTTAATGAATGTGCTAGCGGAAAAATCCGAAAGCGTTTTTGACTGGGAGTCTCAGCAGTTTCCTGAGGAAACCCACGACAGCACACCATTGATTGCTAACGTTGAAGGGCTTAAATCAATTTTTCGCGGCTACAACGCTGTGCCGAATATCGAAATTAAGTCGCTGGAACAGTTACAGGCTTACTATGGCAATTATCAAAAGACGATGGGTTACAAATTCCCCATGTCGGTGCATCAGTACAATGTTTATGGTTTGAAAGCGGCCTATGAAGGTAAGTTGGAATGGGGCACTGAGATCCTTGAGAAAGGCGTCGAGGTGTTCGGTCAGTCAGAAATCCTTTGGGACAGTCTGGCTACAGTGTATTCAATGAATGATGACACGGAAAGTGCGTTTCAGGCATCGAATAAGGCGTTAAAGCTGGCTCGTCAACATCAGTCAAAATACCTCAGTGAAATCGAGGCACAAAATGCTGATTTGAACGGTCGTAATTGATAACACTTCAAACGAAAGTCTATTGATTAAACCCGCCGCAGTACGTCCAATATCCCCCGGTGTCGGGCTTTTTGATCGGCGGGCACGTTAAAGTATTTGTTAGCTTTTTCCGTTCTTCCTAAACGTTTACAAAGTCCATTGGCTCGCTGGGATCGATTTGTTGTGATTCAGGAGCATGAGTTTTATAGAGGTGCGTTTTCACGAACTGAAAGCTCATGCGGCTGCTTCGTGGAGGTCTTTTGCCAACAAACTCATATCATCAGGGAGATAGCCCGAGGGTTGTATTTATTGGCAATTTCCGTGGGACTGCTGTTGCTGTTAACGGAGGACTGACTTGAATTACCTTCCTCAGTTTGACGGCGCATGGCTTCATCAAACAATTGATCACGGGCTTTAATCAGGCTTTCAAGCTTGTCTTTTTCGTCTTTTGTCAGGCTGGGCTTACTCTCCAGCTCTTCGATTTTCTGCTCTATTGCTTCAAGTTGTTCGGTGTCCACACCCATGCGGTTAAGTACCAAACTGCGGTAGGCTTTATCGATAAAGGTGTCATCATTGCCAAGTTTCGCTTTTCTCGCCTCCGGTGCTGGCGGCTGCTCGGCCTGACGGGTCTGTTGTGATGAACTTGTTTGGTTCGTTGCTGTGTTCAGTAATGTGCTGACGTTCATATTCTCCCCCTAGTGCTTTAGCGGCAAAAACGGCAATGACTTGCCGAGATTGTCGGGTATTGGATTACTATGAGTTAACCCAGCAAGGGATGTGCCAGTTCATTTGAACTTTCACTGGGCAAACGGCTGAAAATTTGTTTTGCTGTCGGGTAGTTATTTTCAATCTAGTGCCACTATGAATAAAACGATGCACCAACGCCGTTCAGGAAAGACCACACCGTTTAATGCCGCCACACCCGACAGTGATGCACAGCGTGACCGTGCCCGGATCATCCATTCATCGGCGTTTCGCCGGCTGCAGTCGAAAACTCAGGTACTGGGTGTCGGCGATAACGATTTTTATCGCACGCGGTTAACGCACTCGATGGAAGTGGCGCAAATCGGTTCTGGAATTTGTGAGCATTTAAAGCAAAAGTACGCAAATAACTTGACCATTTCGCAGCAGATACCCTCATTTTTCCAAATTGAAGCGACATGTTTGGCGCACGACTTAGGGCATCCGCCGTTTGGGCATGGCGGCGAGGTGGCACTGAACTATCACATGTTTGGTTATGGTGGTTTTGAGGGTAATGGGCAGACGCTGCGCATTTTAAGTAAGTTGGGCGAGTACTCGGATAAGCATGGGCTGGATGTGACCCGGCGCACGCTGTTGGGTGTGCTCAAGTATCCGGTGATGCACAGCGAGGTGCAGTCGACCGAGTTAGGCCGTGATGCCCCGTTGCCGGCGTTTAAACCGCCTAAGTCGATTCATGATGACGAAGAAGACGTCATAAACTGGATTTTATCCGAGTTTTCGCCTCAGGATCGCGACACATTTCGGGCAATTGATGATCAATCCGGCAAGCGGCGCGCACAGTTTAAAGCTTTCGACACGTCGATCATGGAGCTGGCAGACGATATTTCTTACGGTGTGCATGATTTAGAGGACGCGTTGGCGCTGGGATTAGTTACCGAGCGACAATGGCGCGAAGATGTATTACAACAGGCGCATGAAGACAGTCCCCTGATAACCGATGGGAAGTTTTATAACGACAAACTGTTCTCGCCGGACAGCCGCGATCGCAAACATGCCATTAGTAAGCTCATTGGCTATTTAGTGCCGCAGATAGTTGTCGAAACACAGCAACAATTTGAGCACCCACAACTGGATTTACAGGCAACGTTGCCTGCCGACGTTGAACATACACTCGAGTTATTGAAGCGGTTTGTTTTCAAGCATGTGATTCGCAGTGCTGATGTAAAAGCTATGGAGTTTAAAGGCCAACGCATCATTATGGCGCTGTTTGAAGCATTGAGTGATGCGCCCGAGCAGTTACTGCAACCATCAACATTGCAAAAGTACCAGCAAGCAACGAATCCAAAACGCGTTATCTGTGACTACATATCGGGCATGACAGACCACTACGCTCGTAAGCAATTCAACCAATTATTTGGTACTGGAGCATAACGGCAATGACCATTTATTGGATGCTGCTTTTGGCTTGGGGCGCTGGTTTGATGGCGTTACTTGGCGGCGTAATTGCTCATATTGAAGGCTCTGCGAATACTACCGGTAAGCGCGAACTCGTACATGGTATTACTGCCTTTGGTGGCGGTATTTTGATGGCCGCTGTGGCGTTTGCGTTGATGCCGGAGGGCATGAAAGAGCTAAACGAGTGGCAGCTCGCATTGATGTTCGCATTAGGCGGGGTGAGTTTTGCGATTGTTGATGCGTATCTTGCAAAACATGGGGGGCATGTCGCCCAATTTATGGCAATGTTGCTGGACTTTTTACCCGAGGCGATATCGTTGGGAGCACTATTCGCTGCAAGTCCCAATACTGCCATTTTGCTGGCGGTGTTTATTGCAGCTCAGAACTTGCCGGAGGGCTTCAACGCCTATCGCGAGTTACGCTTTGCTCAGTTAAAAGCAAAAACAGCGTTGGTTGGTTTATTCGGTGTGTCATTATTTGGTCCGTTGGCTGCTTTGCTTGGCTATATTTGGTTACGCGACGCGCCGGAGGTTACCGCAACCATCATGAGTTTTGCTGCGGGCGGTATTCTTTATTTGGTATTTCAGGATATAGCACCACAAGCGCGGATGCGGCGTCATTGGACACCTTCGCTAGGAGCCGTTTTAGGCTTTATTGTGGGGATGCTGAGTAAGCAGTTATTGGGATAAGCAGGAGGTAAAGCGATGATTAATCCACATCTTCTACGTTGCGTTGCGCTGGCGGAAGAGGCACTTAAAGCAGGTGATGCGCCGTTTGGTTCGGTGTTGGTCGATGAAAACGGTAACGTGTTAAAAGAAGACCGGAATCGTGTGAATAGTGTGGATAGAACCTACCATCCCGAGATTGAGCTGGCGCGTTGGGCGGCTAAAAATCTGACACGAGAGCAGCGCCGAAATACCATCATGTATACTTCTGGTGAGCACTGCCCTATGTGCTCTGCTGCCCATGGTTGGGCTGAGCTAGGTAAAGTAATTTATATTCATTCGACTGAACAGCTGACCCAGTGGCATAAGGAATTTGGTTTAGGAGAGTCTCGTGTGAGTCAGCTTCCGATTAAGGATATCGCACCGGAAGTTGAAGTCGAGGGCCCAGTCGATAACTTACTGCCCCGAATGTATCAACTGCACAAAGCTTATGTAGCAGCCGAGAAAAGTTAGCGGTAAGCCGGGTTTGGTTCGTTCACTGAGCTTTGCCCGTTGCGGGCGAGTCATCAAATTGCTATAACTGCGCGCAAATTTATTAGCCCGAAAATCTTATGAAGCAGTCGTCCGATACCGTTGTTATGGTGCGTCCACACCACTTTAGGTCGAACCCGGAAACATTAGCTGATAACACCTTTCAGTCGGTGTCGCAGGCAAATGATGTGGCGCAAAAAGCCTATGACGAAGTGACTGATGTGGCCAATACGCTGCGGGAGCAAGGCATCACGGTTCATCTGTTTGAGGATGAAACTACTTACACACCGGATTCGGTATTCCCTAATAATTGGTTTAGTACTCATGCGTCTGGTGAATTGGTGCTGTATCCGATGTTTAGTAATAACCGCCGTAAAGAGCGCCGCGCCGACATCATTGAGTTTTTGCAAAGCCACTATAAGTACTCAACTACGCTAGATCTCTCCGGTTTAGAGCAAAAAGAACAGTTCTTAGAGGGAACGGGGGCGATTGTCTTCGACCATCAGGCTAAATTGGCTTATGCGGCGCGTTCTAAACGAATGCACGAAGCAGCGTTGAATTCGCTGTGCGAACGTCTGGGTTACCAGCCCGTGGTTTTTGATGCAAGTAACAGCGCCGGTACGCCGGTTTACCACACCAATGTCATCATGGCGGTGGGTACCGAATTTGTCATGGTGGCACTTGATATGATTGAGGAAAAAGCACGGCAACGCGTTATTACTGCGATTCAGCACAGCGGTAAAGCGTTGATTGATCTGAGTGAAACACAGATCGCGCAGTTTGCTGGTAATACGTTGGAATTAGATTCCAAAAACGGCAAGTTGTTAGCATTATCAACCACGGCTGTCGAAGCGCTGACCAATGAACAAAAAATCCATTTAGCGCAGTGGGTTAAGTTAGTGCCAATGCCAGTCCCCACCATAGAATTAGGCGGTGGCTCCATTCGCTGCATGCTGGCACAGGTGTTCAAGCCAGCATAAACCACTTTTATAAAATTAATTGATAATATTATTTGACTTTATATTTAAAGCGCGTAAAGTGGGCGGCGTTGGATAAGAAACAGTTAGTTAAACACTCCTCTACGTTGCATTATTAGAAGTAATCGTCTCGTCCTGTAGTTTTAAGTTTCACATTTTTTACCCCGCACGATCATCGGCGTCGAGATTGTCTCGGTCCGGTACTTATATATTTTAAAATTTTCAGGATATGATTATGTCTAATTCAGTAAACGGTGTTGTTAAGTGGTTTAACGAAGCAAAAGGTTTTGGTTTCATCGAGCAGCAAGGTGGCGCAGACGTATTTGCTCACTTTAGCGCTATCGTTAGCGATGGTTTTAAAACGCTGACCGAAGGCCAACGCGTTTCTTTCTCAGTAACCCAGGGTCCTAAAGGTCCTCAAGCTGAGAACATCCAAGCGCTGTAATGCGTCTGGACTAGCTTTTAAGTAAGCCAAAATTATGAAGAGCAGCCCACGGGCTGCTTTTTTTGTGTCTGAAATTCATCATAAAACCCTTTAGAATGGTATGACACATTGATACCAGGAGCACAACGTGACGCAAGCTCTGACAACCCTTATCTGTCCGCTCGACGGTACCGCACTGAGCTTACATGAACGCAGTTGGCGCTGTCCCCACGGTCACAGTTTCGATGTGGCAAAGCAGGGCTACGTTAATTTACTGCCGGTACAGAACAAACGGTCGAAAGACCCCGGAGACAGCAAAGCGATGGTGCAGGCGCGCCAGCGTTTTCTGGCGCGGGGGACTTATCAACCGCTGGCGCAGGCGATAGCGGATGCCGTGCTAGAAACTGGCGAGCAGAGCTTGCTGGATGCTGGCTGTGGCGAAGGGTATTACTTACGCCATATTATTGATGGTGCTGAGCAGGTGTCGACGGATGTAACGGTTGCGGCACTGGATATTTCCAAGTGGGCCGTGCAGGCAGCGGCAAAGCAGGACAAGCGTATTAGCTGGCTGGTGGCATCAAATAATTCGATTCCATTGGCTGATCATAGCGTCGATACCCTGTTGTGCGTATTTGGGTTCCCGGTCAGTGCGGAGTTTAAGCGGGTGTTGAAGCCCGGGGGGCGTCTATTGATGGTGGATCCTGCGCCGCAGCATCTCATCGAGTTAAAGCGGATCATTTATCCAGAAGTTAAGACCAAGGCAGACGATTTTCCCGTTAGTTCTGCTGAGTGGGCACTTAGCTCGGAGCAACGGCTGACATTCACCGTAGAATTGATGGATAACGACAGTATCCAGGATTTGTTGATCATGACCCCGCACCTCTACCGTAGTAGTAAAGAAGGTCGTGAACGCGCCGGTCAACTTGATAAGTTGTCGCTGACGGCCGATATCTGGGTCAGAATATTTACCGCCAACTGAGGCCGCCTTACGATGCGCGTTACTCTGCTATCCAGTGTTACTGCTATTGCTCAGAGCGACTGGGATAATTTGGTCGGTCGTTGTTATCCGTTTATGCGTTATGGATTTTTTCTGGCGCTGGAACAGGGCGGAAGTATTGGTCAACAGCGAGGCTGGTTGCCGCAATACGCCGTGGTCTATGATGACTCGAATCGGCTGATCGCAATAATGCCCTGGTTTAAAAAGACCCATTCTTACGGTGAGTATCTGTTTGACTGGGCGTTTGCTGAAGCGTTTGAGCGTTACGGCTTACGCTACTATCCCAAGCTCATCAATGCGATTCCGTTTACGCCGTGTCAGGGGCCGCGATTGGCGGTTGCCAAGGGCATCAATACTGGCGAGATGCTGATGCGTATCGAAGCGGCGTTAGCCAAAGCGCACGATGTCAGCAACATACAATGTTTATACGTTGAGTCGGATTTCAGTGCCGTGCTGGAAGCACAGGGCTGGTGGCAACGGTTTGATATTCAGTTTTTGTGGCAGAATCGAAGTTACCGCTGTTTCGATGACTTTCTGGCAACGCTGGTGTCGCGCAAACGGAAATCGATCCGTAAAGAGCGCCGCCAGGTCACTGAGCAGAATATAGAACTGCGTACATTGCACGGTGAGGAACTGGATGCGGAATTTTGGCAACAGTTGAGTGTGTTTTACCAACGCACCTACCTAAAACGGTCGGGTCACGGAGGTTACCTGACGCCCGCTACATTGCGGCTTTGGGGCGAGCAATTGACACCATACATCGTTGTGTTTGCGGCGTATCAAGATGGCATTCTGGTCGCCGCGTCATTGTGTTTTAAAGGTTCTGATACCCTTTACGGCCGTTACTGGGGCTGCCGACAGGAACTGGAGTTTCTGCATTTTGAAGCCTGTTATTATCAGGGCATCGATTATTGCATCAAACAGGGTCTGCGCTACTTTGATGCCGGCGCACAGGGGGAGCATAAATTGCATCGAGGCTTCGAACCGGTGCTGCGTGAGGGCTTTTATCGCTTCGCGGAATCGCCGTTAAACGACGCGATAGCCGATTACTGTCTGCAAGAGCGCCGTGCTTTGCGTGAGCATTTACACACATTACACGGTTATACGCCTTATAAACAGCCGGATCAGTAAAGAGGCCATACCCACATGATTAACACCAGTGCAACCGCGCACACTAACAGTGACAACGGCAGACCGAGTTTCCAGTAGTCGCTGAAACTGTAACCGCCCGGCCCCATGACGAGAATATTAGACTGATGCCCTATCGGTGTTAAAAACGGCACTGCCGCGCCTATTGCAACGGCCATCAGGAAGGGGTCGATGCTAGCACCAAAGCTGTTGGCCATACTGATCCCAATCGGTGCCATCAGCACCGCAGCAGCGGCATTATTGACGATATTTGAGAGGATCAGAGTGACTAACAGCAGTAAGCCGACGGCAATAAATTCAGGAGAACCATCACTGAGAACCAATACCGCATTGGCGATGGTGTCCGCGGCACCACTGCGCTCTAAAGCGCTCCCCAGAGGTATGGTTGCGCCCAACAACACGATGATGGGCCAATCGATGCTGTCATAAAGCTCGCGCAAGGGCAGGATATTGGTCAGTACCATTAACCCGGCGGCAAGCGAAAAGGCAACCGGAACGGATAATAACCCCAGGGCTGCAGCTACGATGGTACTGACAAAAATACCCAGCGGCAGCAGTAGTTTTTTGCTAGAGCCGATACGCAGGCTCCGTTGTGCCAGCGGAAAGCAGCCAAATCGTTGGAATACGTCGTTCAATGTTTCTGCATCGCCCTGCAGCAACAGGACATCACCGGGTTTAAAGCGGATGTTGGCTAATACCGTGCCGAGCTTTTGTCCCTGCCGGGCGACACCCAGTACGTTAATGCCGTACCGGCTCCGCAGGCGGATGTCGCCGGCAGAGCGGCCAATAAGGCGTGAATCGTGGCCGACAATCCCTTCGAGCACCGTGATGTCATCGGATTTTAAAAAGCGGTCATCGATTTCCTCGTCGGCGTTAAGCTCAAGGCCGGTGCCATCAATGACTTGCTGAATGGTTTCAGCGTTTGCTTCTACAATCAGCACGTCGTCGGCTTTAAGCCGTAAATAACGGGCGGGGGCTGACCAGCGTTGTTCGCCGCGTTGCAGTGCTACAATCACGAAATCGTCTTCGCTGCGGTTTTCCAGCTCGAATAACGTTTCGCCGATAAAACTCGATTTTTCGGGTACGTAAAGCTCGGTCAAATAACTACTGACATCGTATAAGGATTGCGACTTACTGCGTCCGGATTTCGCCGGCACCAGCCATTGACTGAGCAGCCACATGAACAGCAAGCCGGCTACTGCAATGCCGAGCCCTACCGGGGTAAAATCAAAAATACCGAAGGCATCTCCAACGGTGTCGCGGCGGATGTCCGAAATAATAATGTTGGGCGGTGTACCAACCATGGTAATAGCACCGCCGAGCAGCGAGCCAAAAGCCATCGGCATCAGCAATTTAGACGGATTGTTACCACTGTTTTGGGCAAGTTGCAGGGCAACCGGGATCATGATGGCCATGGTGCCGGTGTTGCTGATGAAGGCCGAGCAGACCGTTGTGACAGAGGTTAATGCCACCAGTTGCAGAAACCCATTTGAACCGATGTTTTTCATCCAGCCGGCAAGCGCGTCGACGACGCCGGAGCGCCACAACGCCTGACTGATGATCAAGACGGCGGCCACGGTAATAACGGCCGCGTTACCAAAGCCACTGAATACCTCACTGGTGGGAACCAGACCGAGCACAGCAGCCGTTAATAGCGCCATCATAGCGACCAGATCGTAACGCCACTTATCCAGCACCAATAAAATTAACATAGCGATCAAAATACCGCCGATGAGCCACTGATCCAGCATCTGGTTTTGTTCCTAATGATGTTTAATCGTCAGATTACACAGTTGTTTTACGTTGTACTAGCACCAGAGTTTAACTATACCTAATAGAAACGTTCACAAGAGGAGCGAACGAATGAAACAGCTTACCTGTTCTGCATTATCGACGGCGAGTCTGGCGCTGTTAATGAGTGTGCCAGCGCTAGCGGACGATCACCGTGGTTTGGCAACGGCCGAGATACAAGAATGGAAAGTGCCGTGGGAGGATTCCCGTCCGCGGGATCCTTGGCTGCACGAGGGGACGGTCTGGTTTGTCGGTCAGTCAGGCAATTATGTAGCGACATTGAATCCAGAGTCCGGTGAGTTTAAACGCTATGAAATCCCCGAGGGAGCACACCCGCATACGGTTATCGTTGACGATCGCGGAGCTTGGTATGCCGGCAACCTCGATGAGCACATCGGCCTGGTGAATCCGGAAAACGGTGAGGTAAAGCGTTTCGAGTTGCCGGGAGCCGGTACCAAAGACAGTCACACCATGGACTTCACCCGCGATGGTGATATTTATTTTACGGTACAAAACGGTAATCAGCTCGGCTTTCTCGACACGGAAAGTGAGCAAATTATGCTGTGGGATGTGCCGACTGACAGTGCCCGTCCCTATGGCCTCATTGTCGAGAATGACAAACCCTGGGCAACATTATTCGGTACCAACAAGTTGGCAACCATCGACAAAGGTCAGCTTAAAGAAATCGAACTTGATCGTGAAGACAACCGTCCTCGTCGCCTGGGTATGAGCAGTGACGGCGTAATTTGGTACGTTGATTATAATCAGGGCTACGTTGGGTCGTACGATCCACAAACCGGTGAAAATAACGACTGGCGGGCGCCCGGAGAAATCAATTCACGACCTTATGGGATGGCAATCGACAAACGTGATGACGTATGGTTTGTGGAAACGGGTATGCAACCAAACCGGTTGGTGGGTTTTGATACCGACAGCAAAACGTTCTCCGAGCCAATGCCTATCCCCAGTGGCGGTGGCACCATTCGTCATATGTATTACGATGAAGCCAGCGACGCCATCTGGTTTGGCACGGATGTTGATACGGTAGGGGTCGTTAGGTTAACCCCTTAAACCAGGCGCCGATTACAACGGTAAAATTTCGAGTACGGCGACGTAAGAACCCTGGCGCTGCGTTGCCGGTGCTTTGCCGTTATCGTCCTGGTACTCGGCTTCAAGCCAATACATGCCAGCTTCGTTCACACTGAAGCTAACTTCACCTTTTTTATCGGTGGTCAGTTGAAGTGCGTTGGTTTGGTCACGATAGCGTTCGCCGTCTTTGACCAAAACCAGCGTTGCGTTTGCTGCCGCTTCACCGTCAATGGTGAATCTAAAGGTGATGTTCTCGCCGGTGTATAAGTCGTTAGGGTGGGTTACCGGTTCCAGCTCCAGTCCTTTGCCGGTCGCGCCCAGGGTATCGTAAGTCGGTGCCCCTACCGTCACAAAAGTCTCGACACGACGTGAGCGTTCACTGACTTGTAGCTCTCTGGCATTTTTTGGCACTTCCTTATCGAAGTCCTGGCTGGTTTTTTGCACGCCACGAGGTGGCCAGAATTTTCTCTCACCCTGCTCGTCGAGCCAGCGTGCGGTCAGCCCCGAGCTGGCGGAGTATACGGTGTAGGTGCCTTGCTGCTGGAGTTCCAGATCGAACACCGAGCGGTACTTACCTTTATGGCCGTTCTGTAAACTCAGTTCATTACCATCAGGACCCATAGCGTTTACACGGTCGAGGCCAAGCGGGTAATGATCTGGATAAAAAATGCCGTTGGCAATGGCGGCATCAAAGGTAACCCATTCTGAGTCACCGGATACCACGGTGGCGCTGGGTTTAATCCAAACACGATGAGCCGTGCTGCTGGTGCTGGCGAATAAAGTCAATACCGCCAGGCTGGTGGTTAGCACAGATGATAGTTTCATGTTCAAGGCTCCAAAGTCAGGGTAATACGGCCAAGCTCATGCTCGCCGGAATCAGAAAACTTAAGGGGTTCGGTAAGCGGAAGCTGGAGCGGGATGCGAATCAGTTCCCTCCCGCCAACTTCCCTGGCGGCTTCGATGTAGAGGTAGTAAGTACCGTCGCCGAGTTGTTTAAATGAGCGTGTAAGCGCTGACAGATCAATGCGCTGGATGCCGGGGCGACGAGTAGCTCCGGAAACACCGTCAATCGGCATATCAGTCATACGGCCACTGCGGCGCCACCATTGGCGCAAATCTTTCAGCCATTTCTCGCCTTCTTGGTCAGCCAGTTTGAGATCGTACCAAACCGCAACATCAACGACCCGCTGGTGTCGCTTATCGGCCAGCCAAACGGCGAGGTAGGGAGGGTGATATTCGGCAACCTTTAGTCGCGGTATTTCAACGGTCAGCTCCGCTTGCTTAACTGCTTTGGCGTGAGCCGAACCGATGATGGCAAATAACGGAATCAAGAAGCCGGCCAGGACCAGTGGCCAGGTGGATTTTCGGCCCTTGCTGTATTTTCTCAATAGTAATAACCCCGTAACCGTAAAAATAATGCTCGCAAGTGCAAAGAGATCGATAAACAGGCTCCAGATAGCGCCGGTGTTACGGGCTTTGTGGAGATCATTAAAATAAGCAATCCAGCCGCGGTCGGTACGTTCGCCGTAGACAGCCCCGTTGTCGAGATCAACGCTAAACCAAGCATCACCACCTGGCTTCGGCATGCCAACGTAGAGTTCGTAATCGTTCCACTCGATTTGTGCATTGTTACTGATGGCGGCGCCCGTGATTGATTCAAACCAACGATGAAATGCCGGCGGTAGGTTATCATCGCCTGATGCGTTGGAAAGCTGTGCTAACTCAGCCGGCGGCAGCACGCTTTCAAAGCTTTCCACCGTTGGGCTGGATTCGATCCAGCCCGCGTGGTTGAGCGTAATACCAGTAATTGAAAACAGCAGGATGCCGATGAGGCAGACCGCCGAGCTTATCCAGTGCCAGTCTTTTATTGTCTTCGCGCGCATGTTTAATTTGGGAACAAAACAACTTAGTGTTACTCTATATGAAAACAATTCGCATTTACAATTTAGAGTTTGTGGATGGATTTTTAAGTAACCGTTAAGAGAAGGTGCTATGAGAAGTATTATTTCCGAAACCGTCACTCAAGTACGTCACTGGAATGACACCTTGTTCAGTTTTAAAACTACCCGAAAACCGACGTTTACCTTCGAGAATGGGCAATTCGTGATGATGGGGCTGCAACTTGAGGACAAACCGTTATTGCGTGCCTATAGTATTGCCAGCGCCAATTACGAGGATGAACTGGAATTTTTTAGCATTAAAGTGCCGGATGGTGCGTTAACGTCACGCCTGCAACACATTCAGGTGGGCGATGAGGTGGTGCTGTCGACCCGGCCGACAGGGACGCTGGTGCCCGGTCATTTGTTGCCTGGAAAAAACCTCTATTTACTGGCTACCGGCACGGGGCTGGCGCCTTTTATGAGCGTGATAAAAGATCCGGACATGTATGAGCGATTTGATAAGATCGTGTTGGTTCATGGTGTCCGTTACGTGTCAGAACTGGCCTACCAAAAAGAAATATGTGAGGAGTTACCGAACAACGAATTTTTTGGTGACTGGGTTAAAGAGAAACTGCTTTACTACCCTACCGTAACACGCGAGCCGTTCCGCGATGAGGCGCATCAACAACGTATTACACAACTACTGGAAACCGATACCCTGACGCAACAGCTCGGTCTGCCAGCCATCAACCCGGAGTCTGATCGCTTTATGCTTTGCGGAAACAACGCTATGCTTGAAGATATCATGGCCATATTAGATCGGCGTGGATTCACCAAAGCGACTTCCCGGAAGCAGGGTGACTACGTGATTGAACAGGCTTTTATCGAAAAGTAATCGTACGGAGAGCACCATCAGCTGGCACCAACTGTTAACGGACATACGTGCTTGCCAGCTCTGCGAAAAGCATTTGCCATTGGGTGCGCGGCCGGTTGTGCAGTTTCATCCAGACGCGCGCATTTTGGTTGCAGGGCAAGCGCCCGGACGCCGAGTACACGCGTCCGGAAAACCTTTTGACGACCCGAGCGGGGATCGGTTGAGGGACTGGATGGGTATCGATAAGGACAGTTTTTATGATCCCCGCCAGTTGGCCATCGTCCCCATGGGGTTTTGTTATCCGGGGACCGGTAAATCGGGTGACCTGCCACCGCGAAAAGAATGCGCCGACACTTGGCGGGCCACCATTCTGACAGAGCTTCCTAATATTCAATTGATACTGGCCATTGGTCAATATGCACAACAATGGCATCTAGCAGCACAGGGCCGACAAACACTGACTGAGCGTGTAAAAAACTGGCAAAACACCTTACAGCAGGGCGTATTGCCATTGCCACACCCCAGCCCGCGTAATAATCTGTGGTTGCGAAAGAATCCCTGGTTCGAGGCTGAAGTTGTGCCTGAACTAAAACGGCGTATTGCACAGCTGAGGTAACCCATCATGCGAATTATCTATTCTTATGGCCGCTTAATACTGTTCGTGTTAGGCGTCCTGGCCGGTGTGCAGGTCCCTCATTTTGTCGATCAGTATGGCAAAGCGTTGCAATCTCATTATCTTGAGATACAACAGAATCTGGCACAGTTTCAGCAGGAAGCGGATAAATACTTTGACGGTGACCTGGAAAAGCTGATTGCGTATTACAAGGCATCGGACGACCACGTATTTAAAGACGGTGGTGACAGCATCGACAATATTTATCAGCGTTATCAGCAACTGCAAATTGCTCATAAGAACTTTCAAAGTGGCAGTTTGGCGGCCTATCAACAGACCTTTTTAAGTCCGGTTGGATCGATTCGGCAGGAAGTCAGGCAAAGCTATGATTACGCGATTCGCTTAACACCGGATGCCATAATTACGGCATTAATCATTGGTTTTCTACTGGCTTGTGTCGGCGAACTGTTACTGAGGTTGCTATTGTGGCCAGTTAACCGCAAACCACGAGGAGAACAGCATGGATAAGTTTATGGAAGCTGCGCTGGCAGAGGCCAAAAAGGGCATGGAAACCGGCGGAATACCGATTGGTTCGGTGATTGTGCATGACGGTGAAATCATTGGTCGTGGTCATAACCAGCGAGTGCAGAAAGGCAGTGCAACATTACACGGCGAGATGGATGCGCTGGAAAATGCCGGGCGTCAGCCAGCCGCTGTTTATAAAAACAGCGTGCTGTATACGACGCTTTCGCCCTGCGCTATGTGCACAGGGGCGATTTTGTTGTATGGCATACCTAAGGTTGTCATCGGTGAAAACAAAACCTTTATGGGTGAAGAGGAACTGTTAAAATCCCGTGGCGTTGAAGTTAACGTGTTGCAGGCAGAACCCTGTATTGCGTTGATGGAAAAATTTATACAGCAGTCGCCTCAGCTTTGGCATGAGGATATCGGCTGCGAATAATCTGAGGAGTGGTAATGCCTTACGATTGGGTTGTTTTTGATGCTGATGAAACCCTCTTTACGTTCGATGCACGGCAGGGACTTGAAGCGTTATTCGGCCGCTATGAACTGCCGTTTGACGATGCGACCTTTACCGAATTTAAGCAGGTAAACCAGCCTCTTTGGCAAGGATTTCAACGCGGAGAATTAACCGCAAAAGACATCAAGCAACGGCGCTTTGTGCCGTGGGAACAAAAGCTTGGCAAACCGTCAGAAGCCATTAACACAGAGTTTATGAGCTGTATGGCGACTATTTGTGAAACCATTGAAGGCACTGAGCGGCTGCTTGAGTCACTGCACGGCAAAGCGAAAATGGGGATAATCACAAATGGTTTTGTTGAGCTTCAGCAGGAGCGGTTAGAAAAGACGAAGACCGCTAAGTATTTTGATTTCCTGGTGGTTTCCGAGCAGCTCGGAGTCGCTAAGCCGGATCCTGAAATCTTTCACTATACCCACAAAAACCATATGAGCGAGCAGCCAGCGCCTGAACGTATTTTAATGGTTGGCGATAACCCGCATTCAGACATTTTGGGCGGCCTCAATGCGGGCTGGCATACTTGTTGGTTTAACCGTGACAACAGCCAGTTACCCGAGGATATTCGGCCACACCATACCATTACTCACTTAGACCAGCTGACATCGTTATTAAACGAGCGCTGATATCACAACCAGCGCTTTGTCTTTTGGTGATACTGGGTGTAGTCGCGGCCAAACTTTTCAGCGAGGGCGCGCTCCTCTGGCTTAATCTGAAACTGGTTCATGTAAAACATATAGGCGGGCAAGCCAAACAATGTTGCCATGTTGGCCAGGTACAGACCCCACGCCAGTAACAGTAGGGCAAACCCAAGATACATGGGGTTGCGGGTATAGCGGTAGATACCGGTAGTGACCAGACTATTGGTTTTTGTTGGATCCCGAGGATCCGGTGTGGTGGCAGCGCGTTTGAAACTGATTACCCCGATCAATGGGATGATGACCCCGAGGGCCGCTATGATGGCGATGATCCAGTTGGGTAACGGCTGAAAATGGACCTGTGGGAATAAGGGCGATAGTAGCAACATGATACCGGCGATAAGAATGACGAGTACCACCGGTGGTACTTTAAGTTCGAGCGCTTTCATTATTTAGGAGCTTTTGTGTCGAGCGATGAACTGATTATCAGCCAAACCCAAGCGTGGGTGCAACGGCTGATCGTAAAATACACCATTTGCCCTTTCGCGCGACGCGAACTGGAGCGTCGTTCTGTTCGTTATGTGGTGGACAATGGCGACGACGTTGAGGCGCATCTGGAGCGGGTGGTTAGCGAGTGCCGTATTCTTGATGAACAGCCGGCCGTTGAAACAACCCTACTGATCATACCCGGGCTATCGTCGTTTGCTGACTTTCTCGACGTAATCACCGTTGCCGAACAACTCATGTCAATGAGCGGTTATGATGGCGTGTACCAATTAGCACACTTCCATCCCGATTATTGTTTTGAGGGTGAGCAACAGGACGATCCGGCTAATTACACCAACCGTGCGCCCTATCCTACGCTGCATTTACTCCGTGAAGCCTCAATGGAGGAAGTGCTTAAACAAACCCCCGACCCTGAACAAATTCCGCTGCGGAACATCGAGTTTGCACGGCGTAAAGGCGCGGACTTTTTTGAATGCATACTGGCAGACATTCGTAATTCAGAAGGTTGAATTACAGCACATTATTCAGCGCAATGCCGAGTCCGAAACGAGTTTGCTTGTGGTTGTAGTCAATTAAGCTCTCGCCGTAGCCAGTGAAGACACTGGTGTAGCCGGTAAACTTACCCCATAACGGGAAGGTCCAGCTAAGCTCAGCAGAGCCACGGCCGGTGTCAATAGCGTGTCGCAGTCGTAAAATGTACTCAAAGTCACCGTCATTATAGGCACTGGCAAACTCGTAGTTACCGACGTAATCTTCAATGTTGGGGTTGTCATCGCCCTTAGAATCCAGAGGGTCTTCTTTGGGATCTTCTTGCACTCTAATCCACGGCTTTAACGAAAATACCCAGTCACCCTTTTCGACAACAAACTGCGCATAAATTCGGTTCCAGCTCCGTGACAGCGGCTGGCTACGGCCGTTGGACAGATGCTCTGCTCCTAACACAACGGCGGTATTGGTGCCAAAAGGGTGCCAGCCAGTTGGTGTCGCATAAAAAATTTCCGGCATGTAATTGGTTTCCCGGAAGGGCTTGGAAATATTGTCGGAATAAACCTGCCACCAAGACTGCACGGTGAAGCCAAAAAACAGTTTATCCTTTTCGAACAAGAGACTTTCTTTGTTGAAAGGGACTTTAAAACTGAGTTGGAATTTCGCCTCGTACTCTTCCAGGTTGCTCTCATAGCCATCAACTTCTGCGTATTGAAGACGGTTAATGTTATTGGTGGTCAGCACCGGTAAGATATAGTTACGTCGATGTGGCGTTAGTACGTAAGGATCGAACTCGGTGACCTGTTCACTGCGAATGCGCTGCGTTAATGCGCCAGGTTGTTCTGCAACGGCGTCAACCTCGACCACGTCCTCTGCCGGCTGCTGTTGCTTCAGTGATTCACTGCACCAGGCCTTTATTTCAGCAACGGTGACTTCATCACTGGCGCTTTGTAAGCGATCGATCAGGCACTTTTGCTGGCTGCTGATGTCCTGCGCATGCAGAGGCAAGGATGCGAACGCTGACAATAGCGTTGCCAGCGATGCTGTCTTCGATAACGGCATAGTTGTTTTTTCCTTAACGGCGAAATCAAACCCTGAGAGTTCGGGCGGTGCATAACAGTTATTACTTTATCTTAGTCTGATATCGATCAGTTTACGTAAGATTTACAGAATTTTTATGCTATAATTCAGGATCTTTTCGTCGGTACGGTGTGAGCCGTTCATTACAATAGAGGGGCGGGTTTAATACGTTGCAGTTTATCAAGCAAGCTATCAAATCAAGCGTAAACTTCTTCGACCGGCTACCGCTGTATGCGCGTTTTGGCGTCGCGCTGTTATTCCCCGTTATCGTTATTGTCTGGATTTCTGTTTTCAATATTTTAGAGCTACGCCAATCGGTGGCGCAGTTAAGTCGTTTAACCACAGACCTGAAACTGGTGACCGAAGCAGGTCAGTTGGTCGGTAACCTGCAGCAGGAGCGCGGTTACAGCGTGTTGTCACTCAAAAGCGGCGATCCCAAATTTCAGCAACGCTTGTCGACCAGCCGGCAAGCAAGCTCTCAGCAACTGCAGCAGTTACAGCAGGCTCTAGCTGAAACGCCGGTGGATGATCAACAGAGCGCTATTTATAAGAATCTGGTCGAAATTCTGCGGAGTTTAGCGCGACTGGATGACATCCGCGAGCGGGTGGATAACCGCTCAGTCACTGCCGGACAGATTGTTGGCTACTTTTCCGCTCCGGTTGACCAGTTTAATGCGCAAATCAGTCGCTTATCCCGTGATACCAATGTATCGAGCTTTGCTCGCCAGCTTAATGCGTATTTTATCCTCAACCGTCTGCGGGAGCTGTTGGGTCAGGAACGAGTGCTTATCGGCACCGCGTTGAGTGACGGAAGCATTGAACATCACCAACTACGAGACTTGATTTATTTGACGGGCCGACAACACAGCTTGTTGGTTGGTTTACAAAACCAGACACAATACGCCGATAAGATAAACCTCGTCGCCACATCGACTGATTTAAGAGCAGAGCTGGTTGAGAGTGACCAACCGGCAAGGCTGTTAAGCGAGACGGAATTAGACAATTGGTTTGTGCAGCAGACAAAGCTGATTGAACAAGTGCAGCAAGTGGAAAACCGTATCATCGCCTCGATTCAGCAACAGGCTGGTGATGCTTACGCGAGTGCACACAATGAATTGTGGCGGTACGTGATCATATCGCCGTTGGCGTTGTTCAGTAGCCTATTTTTTGCATGGCTTATCGTGCGTTTTGTGAAACGGCGGATGTTACTGCTGGATAAAGTATTTATGCACAGCCACGACCGCATAACCGTCAGTGACGCCGAGGGTAATATCGTTGACGTTAACCCGGCATTTACCCGCATGACGGGCTACAGCAAAGAGGAAGTGCTTGGCAGAAACCCGCGTTTTCTGCAGTCCGGCCGACAGGACAAAGCGTTTTATAAAGCCATGTGGAACAGCATTATCCGGCACGGTGTCTGGCAAGGGGAACTGTGGAACCGACGCAAGGACGGTGAATTGTATGCCGAACTGTCGTCTATCAGCGCCATTCGCGATAACCATGGGCAAATTCAGAATTTTATTTCGATGTCATCAGATATCACCGAACGGGCGGTCGCGCATCAGCGGGAATTGGAGCATCAGGCCTATCATGATGCACTGACCGGGTTGCCCAATGTGATGTTGGTGCGCGACCGTCTTGAACATGCCCTGAGCCTGGCATCCCGGGGAACCGAAAAAGTTGTTGTCGCATCACTGGATATCGATAACTTTAAACGCATTAATTCGCGCTTTGGCCATGTAATTGGCGATAAAACCATTGAATGTATGGCCAAGCGATTGCGGGCTATGCTACGTGATGGTGATACGTTGGGGCGCGTCAGCGGCGATGAGTTTATCTTCATCATTGAGGGCGAAAAAAACCAGCGTAACATCGCGGATCTACTGGACCGTATTCGTCGGCGCGCATCACAACCAATGTCCATTGATGACCGTGATGTTGTTATTACCGTCAGTCTGGGCGCTACCCAATACCCAGAAGATAACCACGATGCGGATACGTTGATTCGTCATGCTACGCAAGCGTTGCATTTATCCAAGCGCAAAGGCCGGGATCAGGTCAATTGGTTTGACGCTGAGCGAGAGCGGGAGCAGACCCAACTGACCCAACTCATTAAAGATCTAAAAGGTGCGATGCATCAACAGCAGTTGGTGCTTTACTATCAGCCGAAGGTGGACATGAGAACGTGCCGGATCGTCGGTGCCGAAGCGTTACTGCGCTGGCAGCGGGCCGATGGCAGTCTGGTGCCACCGGGTGACTTCCTTCCGCACATCGAAAATCATCCGTTCTCGATTGAAGTGGGTGATTATGTGATTAATCAGGCATTGAGTCAGATTGAAGCCTGGCAGCAGCAGGGTATTGAGCTACCGGTTAGTGTTAACGTCAGTGCTCAGCAATTGCTTGCAGACGGCTTCGTCGAGTCGCTTCAACGCCAGCTAAACCGTTACCCGAAAGTTGCAGCCAGTGCGTTTGAAATTGAAATCCTCGAAAGTGCCGCCATTGGTAAGATTGATGACGCGGCAAAAGTGATTGAGCGTTGTAAAGCGCTGGGAGTGAGCGTGTCGCTGGATGACTTTGGCACCGGCTACGCTGCGCTGGATTATCTAAAACGACTGCCTGCTCAGGTGCTAAAGATTGACCAAAGCTTTGTCCGTGACATGCAGCGAGATGATGCTGACATGGCCATCGTTAAAGGCATTATCGGGCTCGCCAGAGCCTTCGGATTCGATGTGATTGCGGAAGGTGTTGAAACCCCGGAACAGGGACGTGTTCTGATTGAACTGGGCTGTTATGTTGGCCAGGGTTACGGCATCGCTCGACCCATGCCAGCCGCTGAGTTACCGCAATGGCTCAATACTTGGAAGTGCCCGGACGGCTGGCACAGTTAATCCTTACAAAGCCTCAGCGGCAGCATAGGCACTCGCCCAAGCCCACTGAAAATTATACCCGCCCAGCCAGCCTGTGACGTCGACGACTTCGCCGATAAAGTAGAGGCCCGGCTGGCACCTACTTTCCATGGTTTTTGAACTGATCTCATCAACGTTGACACCTCCAAGGGTTACTTCAGCCGTGCGATAGCCCTCAGTACCATTGGGTTTTAATGACCAGCTATTGAGATTGTCAGCGATGGTTTCGAAGCGAGCATGGCTGATGTCGGCCAAGCGCTGATTCAGTGGCCAGTCAAATTCGCCGCCCAGTGCGTTGACTAAGCGCTTAGGAAAAACGCTTTGTAATAGTGTGCTCAACTGGACTTTGGGCTGCTCACTTTGCTGATTTTTAAGCCATTCAAACGCATCCATATCAGGCAGCAAGTTGACCGTTACGGCGTCGCCCGGTTGCCAGTAGGAGGAGATTTGCAAAACGGCGGGGCCACTGACACCGCGGTGAGTAAACAAGAGTGCTTCGCGGAAATAGCCGTCGTTTGCGGCGGCAGTAACCGGCACCGAGATGCCCGAGACTTCGCCGAAACGTTGCTTTTGGTCATCCTGTAAGGTGAAAGGAACCAATCCGGCACGGACTGGTATGATGGAATGCCCAAATTGCTCGGCGATCTGATAACCAAGTGGTGTTGCACCCAGTTTTGGCATGGATAAACCGCCACAGGCGACCACTAACTGCTCAGCCCGGTAGTGACCGGCACTGGTTTTAAGCAGGTACTGACCATTATGCTCAACATCAAGAACCTCAGTTCTTAGCTGCACTCTTGCACCGTACTGGTCGCATTCTGCCAGTAGCATTTTGACAATATCTTTGGCACTGTCGTCGCAAAACAACTGCCCCAGTGTTTTCTCATGATATGAGATCTGATATTTGTCGACGAGCGCTATAAAATCCCACTGGGTGTAACGGCTAAGTGCCGATTTACAAAAATGGGGGTTACTCGACAGATAGTTCTCCGGGCTGGCATAGAGGTTGGTAAAGTTACAGCGCCCTCCACCTGAGATAAGAATCTTTTTTCCGGCTTGCTTGGCATGGTCGATGACCAGTACTCGCTTGCCACGACGAGCCGCGTTGGCGGCGCAGTGAAGACCCGCTGCGCCGGCACCGATGATCAAGGTATCATATTGCTGTGGAGAAGGCTGTGTCATGCCGGGACGGTACCTTTTATTATGCGGTTAGTTTATCCAGTACGTATTCGGCTTTACTGACTTCAAACTGTTTTTCGTCCTCTACGAACAGGTGCTCGACAATACCGTCTTCAACCACCATGGCGTAGCGTTTTGAGCGAATACCGCCAAAGGCACCGGTATCATTAGCCAACCCTAAGGCTTCGCTGTAGGCGCCATTACCGTCCGATAATAACCGAACTTTATCTCCGATCCCCAGTGCGTCGCCCCAGGCTTTCATCACAAAAGCATCATTAACTGAAATGCAATTAATGCTCTGTACCCCTTTATTTTTAAAGGCATCAGCTAGTTCAACGTAGCCAGGCAAGTGCTTCTCCGAACAGGTCGGAGTAAATGCGCCGGGTACGGCAAAAATAATATGACGCCCTTTGGCAAAAATTTCGCGCGGGTCATAGTGTTGAATGCCCAGATCGCCTTTACTGGTCAGTGCGCCTGTCGGAAGTTGATCGTTCTCTTTAATCATGACTCAAATCCTTGGTTTATATAAATATCGAAGCGATGCTTTTTACTCGATAACTGCTGGTTTGGTTCAATACCGGCTAAGAAAGGAGCGGACGCCGGACGCTTAACCACCACCCGGTATCGCGCGACGTCCAGTGCAGGTTGCAAGAGTTCATCGGCATCTTCATCGCTACCCACCAGCTGCTGAAACATTTGCATGTCTTTTTTAACCTGCGCTTTACGTTTGCCGGTTTTGGGGTACATCGGATCAAGGTACACCACATCGGCGGTGCCGCCCTCAACCTGGTTAATGTGAGTGGCTGCCAACAGGGTCATGCGGCGCGCGGCTTCGGCGATACTGTCGGTTTGCTGCTGGGCACGGAGCAAACCGTCGGCGAGCAAAGCGCGTACGCTGGGGTGGCGTTCAATTAACTGCACCTGACAGCCAAATCCGGCCAGAACCATGGCATCACGGGCAAGTCCGGCCGTGGCATCGATAACAGAAGGCTTACGCTTGCCGGTAACACCCAGCGCTTTGGCGATGGCTTCTGACTTTAGTGACGTATGCAGCGCTCGATAAGCACTTTTACCTTGATGGAAATCGATCCGTAATGGCTGCAGTTTCGGCTCGGTTAACCACACTAAAGCGAGTCCGTCGTCGGTTTGTCGTAGTTCGAACTCGCTGCTCATTAACGTTCCATATCGATGTGCGGAATGTCGTCTTCCAGGTATTCTTCGCTGATGGCTTTAAAACCAAAGCTTTGGTAAAACGTCAGCAAGTAAGTCTGGGCACCGATCCGAATGGGCGTGCCGGGAGCTCGTTGCTCTAGGTAGTCGATCGCGCGAGTCATCAGCTCGCGGCCAAGCCCAGAACGCCGCACAGACTGGGCGGTAAGTACACGGCCAATACGGGCATAAGACTGTTGCTCGGAGGCCTGAAAGATACGCGCATAGGCAACCATCTCGCCGGCTTCGTTACGGGCGAATAAATGCTCCGCATGACTGTCTGCGCCATCCGCATCAAGGTAAGGACAAGTCTGTTCGACAACAAAGACCTCTTGGCGCAGTTGCAATATCTGGTAAAGCTGATTGAGGGATAGCTCGTCAAATTTACGTAAAAACCAATTCATGTGCCCACTTTCTTAATTTTTCTGGATAAAGGAATAACCTGCCCCCGTTTTGCCGTTAAGGTCGAGGGGTATAATGCCAACAGCTCTTTCACCGGTTTTCTGCCGTCGGCTTTTTGGCTAATACTGCGTGATACCGACAGTTCACTAATGGAAGCGGGTTGATAAAGAGCCCGGGTTAATGGCGTGTCGTGGTTACTTATTAGTACAGGTATTTGCCTTTTACAAGCTGCCCGAAGCGCATGCCTGGCAAGCTCACTCTGATCATCTAAACCGAAGCCTCCGGTGGCATAACTGGTAAAGTTTGATGCTTGTACAAGTGGCGCATAGGGTGGATCGCAATATATCACATCACCCCGTCGGGCGCGTCGGAAAACGTGTTCGAATGAACAGCAGATAAATTTAGCGCGCTTGGCCTTTTCGGCAAAAAACTCAAGTTCAGCTTCTGGAAAGTAAGGCTTGCGGTAATCACCGAACGGCACATTAAAAATGCCTTTGCTGTTATAGCGACACAAACCGTTGTAGCCATGTCGATTCATGTAAAGGAACAATAATGAACGCACATAGGGGTCGGTGCTGGCATTAAATTGCGCCCGCAGCGAATAGTACGCATCACTCTCGTTATTACGGCTAACGAACAGTTTGCGCGCATCCTCGATAAAGGTTTTCGGGCGTCGTTTCACAAACTGATACAGCGTGATCAAATCCGCATTGATATCATTGAGCAGATAGCTGTCGTAGTCAGTGTTCAAAAACACTGAGCCGGCACCGACGAAGGGTTCGATGAGCTTTTTTCCGTGCGGTAATTGGTTTTTAATGGGTTCTATCAGCGAATACTTGCCGCCCGCCCATTTTAAAAAAGCCCTGTTCTTCTTCATTGACCGGCCTTTGGTGGATCTTACCGCTAGTGTACCCGAAAGGCCGGATGATGAAAATTACTCTTGTTCTGGCTGGTTGATTTCTGCCTGCATGGCGGCAAAAGACTTAGCCCAGGGCTCCATCTGTTGAACAGCTTCAGGTAACTGGGCAACACCTGCGCGAGCCTGTTGCAACGAGTCAAAATTGCCGTAACTGATTACGAAGCGGCCGTCGTTACGCTGATAAACCTCGGTGATCTCGGCGAGCTGGTAGTCGCTACGAAATTCTCCCAGCAGCGCTTCGGTGCTGATCACGGCAATTTGGAGGCCGAAACGTTGTGGATCGCGAGCGGCAATGTCATCCGTCTGATACGGTAGTTTCGGGGTTGCGACCGGAGCTTCAGCCTCGTTGGGTTGAGCAACCGGCTGTTGCTTAATCAATGCCACGTCTAATTCGCGCGGATCGTTCTCTGCTGCAGCAACACGGTTAAGATCACTCAGTGCATCGCGATAGGATATGGCCAAATCAGCCGGCATTAACTCCAGCGTCTGCTGGGTTAAGGGTTCAAACTTAGGTAACTCTGGCCGTTCTGCTTCGGGTTGAGGTTCTGCCGCCGTTTGTTGCTCGACGGGCTGCTGTGGCTCCGGCTCTGAAGCGGTTTGTGCCTGCCACCAGTCAAGCAATGGTTGACGGTTTAAATAGGCGCCCATAACCACGCTTAACGCCAGTGCGCAAGCGATGATGTAGCGTAATTTAATGGAACGGCCGCCGGTCGGTGCGTTGTCGCTCAGCGTAACGTCATCTTCGGAGATAGAATCGTCATGCTCTTGTGGCTCCGCGGGGGCGTCTTTGTAGCGTTGAGCTTGAGTCGCCAATGCCAGTTGTAACCGCTGTTGAATTTCTCCAGGATAGCCGTTGATGGTGCTAAGGAACTGTTGAATTCGGTCAAGGCTCCAAAGACGTTTTAGGCGGTCCGGCAGCAGTGCTTGCACAAGACGTACCTGTTCGTCTTTACTGAGAGGCTGAATTTCCAACATCACCGGCCCCTGCAAACGCAGATGAGGGGCGGGTTTTTGCTGGTAAGCCCAACGGCTGTCAGCCGCAATGATGATGCTGACGCGCTGGCCGATGGCGGACAGCTGACTGACGGTCGCGACGCACTCCGCCAGGAATGAATCGGGCAGTTGCTGGCCATTATCAATCACGATAACGGCGTGACGTAGTGGTTGCTGGCGCTGAATCTGACGGCTCAGTGTTTCGTCGCTTAAACTGATGGTACCAAAGAGTTGGTTCAGTATTTGCGCCCGCAATCGGTCGACGGTCGAACGCTCGTTAGCGGTGACAAAGGCGCACTCTGCATAGTCAGATGCTTGTTCCAGAAACAACTCTGCAATGGTGGTTTTGCCGTAGCCGTCACCACCGTGCAACATAATGAGCGCGTCATTTTGCTGACACTGCTGATGCAGTTGATCGATGATTTGTTGTTGACTGTTTTTTACTTTTACCGGCGCTGCGACGATGTGTTGTTGAGCCATTGCGTGCATAACTGTGTTCCTGTTTGATGCGTTTTTAGCAACATTCAGTGATCACAGCCGCTACCGTCTTTGAATCAATATCTTTTACCACTTCGGCCGAGCCAATGCCGGTTGGTAAGATAAAGTGCAGTTTTCCGTCTTTGACTTTTTTATCCCGTTGCATGTAGTCAAGCCATTGTGACCAGGGCATTTGCGGCCCCTTAACGGGCAACCCTAACGCATCGAGTAACGCATAAATTCGACGGAAATCTGACGCGGACAGTCGCTGTGTCACTTCCGCTAATTTAGATGCAATAACAGTGCCAGCTGCAACACCCTCGCCATGCGTCCACTCACCGTAGTTTGTCGCTGCTTCAATTGCATGGCCAAAGGTGTGACCCAAATTCAGCAACGCGCGAATGCCGGCCTCGCGTTCATCAGCTGCGACCACTTTCGCTTTAATGTCACACGAACGTTCAATCGCATGAATCAAGGCATGGGTGTTTCGCTGTTTCAGTTCGGTGGCATGGTCTTCTAGCCATTGAAAGAATGCAGCGTCATAGATGATGCCGTACTTGACCACTTCGGCAAGCCCGCTGAGGTAGTCTCTTTCCGTCAACGTTTGTAGGCATTCTGTATCAATCAGAACGGCCTGTGGTTGATAAAAGGCGCCAATAAGATTTTTTCCCCGAGGGTGGTTTACCGCTGTTTTGCCGCCGACAGAAGAGTCAACTTGCGCCAACAGCGTGGTCGGAACCTGGAAGAAATCAACGCCGCGTTGGAAAGTAGCGGCAACGAAACCGGCCAAATCACCGACGACTCCGCCACCAAGCGCTAAAATAGCGCAATCACGGTTAAAACCGCGAGCTATCAAACGATCCATGACTTCGGTGTAAACCGCGAGGCTTTTGTATTGTTCGCCATCGGGCATTTCGAACACCTCGACCTGATGGTCGGCAAGTTGTTCCAGCACAGGCGCTAAATAAAACGAAGCTACGGTAGGATTGGTAATGATCAAGACCTGGTGTCTGAGGCCTGTTAATTTTTGCTTGAGCAGTGTTAGGAAGCCTGCTCCGATATGAATAGGGTAGCTGCGCTCGTCCAGTTCAACGGTTACTTGTGCCATCGCGCAGCTCCTTGTATTAATTTAGCCTAACCCATTAACACCGAGTTTTTCGATAATTTCATTGACCACCACTTTCGCACTCTGCTCGTCGGTGCGAACGGTTATGTCGGCAATTTCCTCGTACAGAGGGTTACGGACTTCAGCGAGCTCTTCCAGCACTTTGCGCGGATCATCGGCCTCGGCAATCAGAGGACGGCGCTTGTCGCGTTGTGTCCGAGCCAGTTGTTTGTCGATGGTCGTTTCCAGATACACAACCACACCACGAGCAGATAAGCGGTTGCGACTTTCTTTGCTCATGATTGAACCGCCACCGGTCGCCAGCACGATACCCATGTGTTCGGTGAGGTCTTCAATGACTTTTTCTTCTCTGGCACGAAAGCCTTCTTCGCCTTCCAGCTCAAATACCCAGCTGATGTCTGCACCCGTCCGGCGCTCAATTTCTGTGTCAGAATCGTAGAAGTCTAAATGGAGTTGTCTGGCAATTTGACGACCAATAGTACTTTTGCCGGCACCCATAGGGCCGACAAGAAAAATATTACGTTTCTCAGCCATATTCCTGCTTACATCACTGTTTAAATTAGCTGTAACTCACGAATCCGGAGTGTCTAGAGACGTCCCCCAACCCAACGAAAAGAAGCGCGATTATCGCAATTCAACACCGTTTTAGCAACTCTATTCGGAACCCGTTAAAATCGTGGGCGTGACGAAGATAACAAGTTCGCGCTTTTGGCGTTGCTGTTGTTGGTGCTTGAACAAATGCCCAACGACCGGCAGTGACGATAAAATAGGGACACCACGGTCGTCGTTCAACTCTAAGGTTTGAAAAATTCCACCTAACACGATGGTCTCGCCGTTTTTGACTAACACTTGGGTTCCCATTTCCTGAGTGTCTATAGCAACCGCCGGGCCGGTTGGTGTGCTGACGGTATCGCCGCGTGTATTTTGGGTAATGGTTAAGTCGAGTAAAACGTGATCATTGGGGGTTATCTGAGGTGTCACCCGTAACCCCATGACCGCCTTTTTAAACTGTACTGCCGTTGCCCCGCTGGCTGCACTCTCGACATAGGGAATCTCAGTGCCTTGTTCGATGTAGGCTGGCTGCTGATTGGCCGTAAAGATTTTCGGGCTGGCAATGATGTTGCCTTTGTTCTCCTGCTCCAGAGCAGTCAGTTCGAGATCCAACAGCAAGTCGTCACTCAAGCGAGCCACATTAAGCCCAACGGTTGCGGCTGGCTGCGTTGTCGGCAGTTCTAAGCGCATGCCTTTAATGAACATTGACGGCTCCGTTTCAGGATTTGTCAGGCCAGTGCTTGAGGCACCCCAGCGCACGCCAAATTCCTGCGCAATATTGGTTTTTAGGCTAACCATGCGGGCTTCAATCATGACTTGTTTGACCGGCTTATCTAACTTAGCGATTAACGAGCGGACACGGTTAACGTGATTAGCGGTATCGTTAATGAGCAGGGTGTTGGTGCGTTCATCCACGGATAACGAACCGTGCTCTGACAGAAGTCCTTGGTGGTTAGTGTTCAGTAACTCGGCCAACTCCACTGCGCGCGCAAAGTTCACTGGGATCAGTTCGATGGCCAGGCCACTTTGCGCGGTTGCATCTTGTGGTTGTCGAGTTACCCAGAGCACATTATTGGTCAAATGCAGAAAAACATTGTGGCTTTTCGCCAAACTGTTAACGGCATCGACCCAGTTAACCTCATTCAACTTCAGATTGCTTTGACCCTCAATGCCATCATCAATGATCAGGTTGAGATCAAGCTGGTCTGCGAGAATTTGGAACACGTCCTGGACACTGGCGTTGTTCAGGTGAATGTTGACGGTAGTTTGACGTTGTTCCTCAGTGAGTAACCGCGCCCAAGTGTCGGTGGCAACCGAGCTGGCCTTTGCCGTTACGCTAGCAACGACTAACAATAGGGTAATTACAGCAGTAGGGATAAATCGAAACGTCATTAATGCTCCTGCAGGCGTTGATAGTGTTTACGTGTTAGCCAGCAATCCTCAACCTGTGTCCAGTGGGTGAGTTGCACATGATCGGCCTGAATGTCGGTAATCTGCGCGAGCGGTTCGCTAAACCAATCATGGATTTTGGTCGCTATGCGGTCACCGTCGGCAGTACGCCAATAAACCAGACTGTTCTGCTGAACCGCACTGGATTGAATGATCGCCAGTAGTTGTAACTGATTCAATGACGGGTGGTGTTCAGATAAGCTGGGCGACGAGTCGCTGCAAATACCCTTCACAGAATCAACCTGGCTCACCTCCGGTGCGTTTAGTGAGGAGTTGGCGTCGGCGGTTGCAGCCATATAGGCAGTGACTTGCCAACTGACTTGCGCGGAACCTGCGGCAGCAACTTTCCAGCTCAGACGCTGTAGCTGCCAGGGTTGCTGCCAGCGACCGTCGATACTGTATTCCATTATCAGACTCAGCAGTTGTTGCAGTGCCAGCGGTCGGCCGTTAGCAGCGACGGTTAGAGTGGTGCGGTCGTGACTTAACGGCTGTAAAGTAAGTTGCAGAGACAACTGATTTGCCCATGCGGCAATTTGCCAGTCGAAGCGGAGTTTCCGTTCAACCGGCGGCTGTTGTTCGGAGAGCACCTGCTGATAGTGATGAAAACGTTGTAACTGGGCTTCTTGCTCAGCAATACGAGTTGTTAAGCGAGTCACCTCACCATGAGTAACGACCCAAGTGATGATGGCAACGAGCACCAGCATCAGCGTGATAACGATGTGCGGGAAGTAACGGATAATGCAGGTTTTCAAGCTCATGTGCCAGTTACTGCTGTAAGCCAAATTGAGAACTGTTGGGGGCGGGGAAACTGAATGTCTGCCTGAAACCCCGGATGAATGCCAAGTAACTGTTGTTGCAGCTGCTTAACGACAGCCACTTGGTCATAGTGGCCAGTTACTTTAATTTCGCCGGGCAGCCAATGGATGCGTTCGATTCGAATACCGTTTTCGTTCAGTTGCACTAACCGGACGAAATGATGCATCGCCCGGCCATGCTGTAGGTGTGTGTTACGCTCGGTTTCCTGTAATTGTTGGTGTCGGGTCAGGGTTTGATAAGCCTGTTCGACGTTGGCAAGCTCCCTGAGGGTTGTCGCTTGAGTGGCCGCGATGGCTTTCATCTCATGCAGTTGTGCTTGGGCGTACTGGTAGTAAGCCCCTGCTACCAGGATAGCAAGCAATCCGATACTGACGAATAAACGTCGGTAACGACGGAGTTGCCCGGCGATACTCGGGTTGCGCCAGTCAACCAGGTTTAATGATGCCACTTAATAAACCCCCTCAGTGCGCAACCAAAGAGTGGCAATAACTGATCGCCCAATGCAGTCGACATGTTTTCCTGCAGATAGCTTGGTAAGGCGAGCGTTTGCAACATCGGCTGGCTGCCAAATTGATGACGGTTCGAGATGTTGCGGTTACCGAAGTAAAATGTTGGCAGCGGCGAACCGATAATCGATGTAAGATCGGATTCGCTATGAAAACTCAATGCCGAAATGCTGCCGTAATGACAGCGGATAAGCGTCGACAATGGCTCCGCCAGTTGCAGAATTTGCCACTCCGGCGACAGAACATGACTTTGGGTAGGACTGTAGTGCTCCGCGAGCAGAAAGTTTGTGGCTCGGATAACCGCTTGAAAGGCGGGTTCGACGATACTAACCGGACACTTCAGTACTTCAAATTGTTGTTGTTTTTTACGTACCTGAGAGCAGTGTCCGCTGACGACCTGTGTGCCAAGCGGTGTATGCTGATAATCTAAGGTTAGGGTATCAAGCTGGGTGTGTTCCAGTCCCAGCGAGGCATGCACTGACTCCCGAACCTGGTGCAACTGCTGGTGCTCACTCAGCTGTTGATAATGGACCGCCCGATGATCCATGACGGTCATCAGGGCGCGACAGTGAAGTTTTTGCGAGCAGGCCTGGGTCGCAGGTTGTTGGTGCCATTGATGGACCCATAGGCGACCCTGTGCTGAAGCCAACTGCAACACAACCAGCTGTTTATCGATGATATCAACGGCGGCCAACGGAGCCACGTAATGTGCCATAAAAGGAACTCTGTAAAAGTTACGAAAAGAGTTTCAAAGCGTAGTGTTCCGAACAAAAATCAGCCATAATGAGAGGTCGTGAAACGCTGTGCGAAATCAACGACAACCGTCGTCCTAAATGGAGTTAACGATTGAAGTTTTTTAAACGCCTAATTTTGATATTGGTCATCTTCGCTGTACTGGGTGTGGGCGCGATAGGTGCGCTGTATTTGTACGTGAAACCTGAGTTGCCGAGTGTAGCGACGCTGCGGGATGTCGAGCTACAGACGCCGATGCAAGTATTCACCAAGGATGGTCAGTTAATTTCTCAGTTTGGCGAGAAACGCCGTATTCCGGTGGATCTAGAAGATGTTCCGCAGCAGATGATAGACGCTTTTCTGGCGACAGAAGACAGTCGTTTTTATCAGCATTTTGGGGTTGACCCTATCGGTGTCATGCGCGCCTTCTGGGTATTGCTGACAACCGGTGAAATTAAAGAGGGCGCCAGTACCATTACCATGCAGCTGGCGCGTAACTTCTTTTTATCGTTTGACCGCGCCTGGATGCGCAAGATTAAAGAAACCTTCATCGCCTTACACATTGAACAGTTGCTGGACAAAGATGAAATTCTTGAGCTGTACCTGAATAAAATTGCTTTTGGCCATCGGGCCCATGGTGTCGGAGCGGCGGCTCAGGTGTATTACGGCAAGTCCTTGGATCAACTGACACTAGCGCAGATTGCAACTATCGCAGGATTACCCAAGGCTCCTTCAAATTTGAATCCCATTAGCCATCCGCAGGCATCAAAAGAGCGTCGGCGAGTGGTGCTACTGCGCATGCTCGACGAGAAGAAAATTACTCGAGCGGAATTTGAACAAGCGGCAAACGCTGAAGTTACTGCGCGCAGGCATGGTGCCGAGGTAACCGTTGATGCGCCGTATTTGGCGGAAATGGTGCGTCAGGAAATGGTTGACCGCTACGGTGAAGAGCGTGCCTACAATGCCGGCTTTAACGTTTACACCACGGTAAAAAGTCATGTTCAACTGGCTGCCCGGCAGGCTGTGTGGGACAACCTGCATGCCTACGATGAGCGGCACGGCTACCGAGGTCCTGTCAGTGTGCTTTGGTCGGAAGAAGAAGGTGAGCCTGCCGTGAGCGAGGCCGAGGTCGCTGAGTATTTGCAACGATTGAAATCTATTGGTGCCGTGACCCCGGCGGTGGTGTTATCCATTGCTGAACAATCGGCAACGGTGGCGGTGAAAGATCACGGTATTCTCGAGCTGCCATGGGAATCGATGCACTGGGCACGCGCGTACGTCAACGAGGAGCGTCAGGGGCCGCCGCCGGAAACCACTGCGGATATCATGCAACCAGGCCATGTAATTTGGTTGCGGCAAGTCGCTGAAACACACGACGATAATGGTCATTGGCGCTTGGCGCAAATCCCTGAGCCAAGTTCTGCGATTGCTTCATTGCGTCCGGATGATGGCGCCATTGCGGCCGTGGTGGGTGGTTATAGCTTCCAGTTAAGCCAATACAATCGCGCACTGCAGGCCGAGCGGCAGGTCGGTTCAAACATCAAACCGCTGATTTATTCTGCCGCGTTTGAAAAAGGACTGACGTTGGCGACCCTGGTTAATGATGCGCCCATCAACCAATGGAACCCGGGCTCCGGTATTGCCTGGCGACCGAAGAACTCACCCGATGTGTATGAAGGTCCGATTCGACTGCGCAAAGCGCTGGCGAAATCAAAAAACGTCGTTTCAGTGCGGTTGATACGGGAAGTCGGCGTTAAAGAAACGGCCGATCATATTGCCAAGTTTGGGCTTGATCGAACGCAAGTGCCGGAGAATGAGTCGATTTCACTTGGCTCGTTGTCGATGACACCGATGCAGGTGGCACGGGCTTATGCGGCGTTTGCCAATGGCGGCTTCTTGGTTGAGCCTTACGTGATTGAGCGCATTGAAGATGGCAATGGTGAAGTCATTTACCAGGCGGAGCCTAAACTGGCGTGTTTTGATTGCGATAATCCAGCGCCACAAATTATTTCTGAACAAAATGCGTTTCTCGTCGCTCAAGCCATGAACTCGGCCATCTGGGGCGGTGGTAGTTGGGCTCATGATACCGGCTGGAACGGTACCTCGTGGCGCATTCAACGTTCGAAACCTATTGTCAGTGAAGTTGGGCGGGCAATTGCCGGTAAAACCGGTACCACCAACGATGTTCGAGACACCTGGTTCTCAGGCTTTACCAGTGGACTGGTGACGACAACCTGGGTGGGTTTTGACGATGTTTCCCGACAGTTGGGCAGTACGTCGATGCACCCGCTGCTGGACAGCGCTCAGCAATCCATCTCCGGTGGTGAAGCGGGTGCGAAAACGGCGCTGCCGGGTTGGATTCTGTTCATGGAAAAAGCGGTCTCTGAGTATCCATCAGACAACCTGATGATACCCCCGGGTGTTGTTAACGTCCGTATTGACTTGGGGACCGGTAAATTATCACACCGGACCGATCATACGACCCGGTTTGAATATTTTATCAGTGGTACCGAACCGACTGATTACGTCGATCGCGACAGCGGTAACGGCAACATTTTTGAGGACAGCGGCGACGACTTGTTTTAAGTCGCCGCGCTGAGCCGCGCGAGCAGCTGATTCAGGTCAGACTGCACGCCGCCTGCGGTAACGTGCTTACCAGCGCCGGGTCCGCTGATGACCAGCGGCATTTCAGAGTACCAGTCGGTATAGATCACGAAGATGTTCTCGCCGGGGATCAAGTTCGCCAGCATGTCGCCCTCCGGTATGTACTCGATACCGATTTGTGCTTTTACGCGCTTTTCGTCTGTGACTGAGAAACTGGCTAATAGTCTCGGTACCTTGCCGTCTTTAGCGGCCTCCTGCAGCATCGCATCCATTGGCTCATCGAGCTCATTCAGCCGTTGCATGAATTGTTCAGCCGAAATGTTCTGTAAATGCTCCGGTACCAGGCTGTTGACATTGATGTCTTCCCAGTCAAGATTGAGGCCAATTTCGCGCGCCAGGATCAGCAACTTCCGGACAAGATCCTGACAGGACAGATCTTCGCGGGGATCGGGTTCGCTATAGCCCCGCTGTTTGGCCTCGGCAACGAGGTCACTGAACTTGGTTTCGGCGTTAAAGTTCTCAAATAGCCACGACATCGTACCGGAGAAAATACCTGAGATACTGCGAATTTCATCGCCCTGCCCGCGTAAATCGTTAATCGCGTAATTCAGCGGCAATCCCGCCCCAACGGTGGTGTTATAAAGCCATTCACGTTTGTACTCATGCTGGATGGTGCGAATCTCACGATACAGTGACTCTTCCGCGGAGCCAGCCCGCTTATTGGCGCTGATGATGTGCAGACCGTTGGCAAACAAGCTTGGATAGAGCTGTGCTACCGGCTTGGCGTCGGTGAGGTCGAGAATAACTAACTCATCGTACGGTGCGTTGGGCAGTTCGCGCAGCAGCTCGGTCAAAACATAGGGTCGTGCCAAGCGGTCAAAATTGCTTGTCCAGTCACTCAGTTCAACACCGCTGTAGTCAAGCCACAGGCGCTTAGAATTTGCGATACCGATAACACGAACGTCCATCATTTGGTTGATGCGGTCACGTTGCTGTTTGAACAACTCCAGCCAGGCAGTACCAATATTTCCCCGACCAAGCACAAGCACGCCGAGGCTGCGACGGTAGTTAAACAGCTGACTGTGTAGACGGTTTAATAAGCGGCTGTCTAACTGCTGTTCAAGGATCGCAATGGCTGAGTTACCGTTTTCACCGAGACCAAAGCGGCGAACTTTCTGCTCACCCAGTTGCAGTTTGAACGTGGTGTATTGATCCGTCTCCTGAATACGATTACCCACCAAGGCAACCATCGAGTAACCGCGTATTTGCGTGACTGTGTTACCAACGTCAATCTGCTCTAGCCAGCGGCTGATGTACTCTAAATGATTTTGGTGGAACACCAGGTACTGTTGGTGGTTTTCGGGTTCTGTCCAGGCGAACAAGGGTTCTAAATCGAGCTCGTTAAGCTTATCAACCAGCGCTTTGTCATTCAGTTCAACTTTAAACAACACCACCTCGGAGAGCGACGTAAAGACTTTGCCGCGTGGTTCGGTATGCTCGAACTGGCCGATTCGGGTTTGTTGGTTTTCGACTTTTAAACTGGAGCGTACTGAAATCACCATGCGTTCGCGGTTGACCGGTTGAAACGTACGCGGGTGCAGAACAGGACTGCCCAATCGAGCCAGCTCTTCGGCTTCGGCCCAATCTAATGATGGTAAGCTGACGACCCGCTCAATTTTGCGGGGATCAGCGGAGTAGACGCCGGCTACATCCTTCCAGATGGTCACCTGCTTTACGTTCAGCAGACTCCCAACCAGAGTGGCGGAATAGTCACTGCCATTGCGTCCGAGGGTTAGACTTTCGTTATTCAAGCCACGGGCAATAAAGCCGGTAACGATAAACCGCGTGCCCGGGAAGGGGGCAACGCGGCGCAATAGCTCGGCGCGCGACTCAGGTTCCTGAATGATAGGCTCCGGTGCGTCCTCGGCACGCAGGAAGTCGCGTGCATCAATGTGCTCGGCACGGGTTCCCTGTTTACGCAGTAACGCTGCCAGCAGCCGTGCTGACCACAACTCGCCGTAGGAGAGCAGCTCGGCATCGCCGGTGATGGTTTCCTCACCGGCAACGAAACGACGGAAGCGTGCAAAATCTTCTTTCGATAAGGCCAACAGTTGTTGTTCCAGCTCACCGCTTAACAGTTCGCTGATTAAGCCCTGCTGAAAACTTTCCAATTGATCGAGCAGTATTGTGGCAGTATCACCGGCTTGTTGACTGGCCCTAAGGATGGCGAGAATGCGGTTGGTGGTATCTCCGGCGGCAGAAACCACGACCACGTCGCTGGCTCCCGCGTACTCGGTAACGATACGGGCCACGCGACGGTAACAAAAGGCATCAGCCAAGCTACTGCCGCCAAACTTATGGACCTGCACGCTTTCCGCTGCAGCTTGAATCTGTTCCTCAGTTAGCCCTTCAATCGCCATCTATCGCTTCCTTTATACCTATTTGCAAATCGTCATTAACGCTAAGGCTAAAATATTGCGAAGCAAATGTCAGCAACTTTTGGCCATCTAGATGGATAAAATTTGACGTGGCTATCGTGATGAGTACAATTCATTATATCTTATAAGGGTTTTTCATAAAGCGAGATACAACAATGAAGTGGAACGGTGAGTACATTTACCCGTACGCAGAGCATGGTCGAAAAAGTCAGCAAGTAAAAAAAGTGACTGTGTCGATTCCGACCCGAGTGCTTAAGGTACTGACCGATGAGCGCACAAGACGTCAAGTCAATAACCTGCGCCATGCTACAAACAGCGAACTGCTGTGTGAAGCGTTTTTACACGCCTTTACCGGTCAGCCGCTACCCACCGATGAAGACTTGGAGAAATCAAACCCGCATAAGATTCCGAAAGCGGTGCGTGAGGAATTGGAAGCCCGCGGCTTGCCTATCCCCACGGATGAGGAGCTGGATCAACCTTGATCCAGCATGTAATTTTTCGGTAACGGAATTTTCGCCACGCCCGACTCTACAGCGGCCACGGCAACGGCACGGGCAACTCGCTGACACAAGCGCGGATCCATCGGTTTTGGAATAATGTAGTCAGCGCCAAAACTCAGTGCGTTATCACCCGAAGCCTCCAGCACGGCAGCGGGCACTTCTTCCTTGGCTAACTGCCGAATGGCTTCGACCGCCGCAATTTTCATTTCATCCGTTATCGCTGTCGCTCTTACGTCCAGCGCGCCACGGAACATGAACGGAAAACATAACACGTTGTTGACTTGGTTGGGGTAGTCGGAACGACCGGTGCCGATAATGACATCATTACGGGCTTTTTTGGCCAACGCTGGCTTAATTTCGGGATCCGGATTAGAACAAGCGAAGACCACTGGCTTGTCGGCCATCAATTTTAGTGCATCCGGTGACAGTAAATCCGGTCCGGACACACCGAGGAATAAATCGGCGCCTTCGATGACTTCTTCGAGTGTGCGCTTGTCGGTGTTGTTAGCAAACAAGGCTTTGTACTCGTTGAGATCGTCACGGCGGGTATGAATGACACCTTTCGAATCCAGCATATAGATGTGCTCGCGTTGAGCACCACACTTGATCAAAAGTTCCATACAGGCGATAGCAGCCGCGCCTGCCCCCATGCACACTATACGCGCACTGCGCAGCTCTTTGCCCTGAATTTCCAGTGCGTTGAGCATACCGGCGGCGGTTACAATGGCGGTACCGTGTTGGTCGTCATGGAAAATGGGTACATTGCATTTTTCGATCAGTGCTTGCTCTATTTCAAAGCATTCCGGCGCTTTAATGTCTTCTAAATTAATGCCGCCAAAGGTATCCGCGATATTTGCAACCGTATTAATAAAATCCTGTGTCGTACGGTGACTGACCTCAATATCAATCGCATCCAACCCGGCAAAGCGTTTAAATAATAAGGCTTTACCCTCCATAACCGGCTTCGATGCCAGTGGACCGAGATTACCAAGACCAAGAATGGCGGTACCGTTACTGATAACACCGACTAAATTGCCCTTAGCCGTGTATTTATAGGCGTTATCGGGATCTTCAGCGATGGCGCGCACGGGTTCTGCAACACCGGGACTGTAAGCCAGAGACAGGTCTTTGCTGGAATTAGCCGGCTTGGTCAGCTCGACTGAGATTTTACCCGGGGTAGGATACTGGTGGTAATCCAACGCTTGTTGGCGAAAGTCAGACATAGAGAAAGCGCCCTATAGCAAGTTAGCAATGACTCTATAGCATAACGACTTAATGCCTAATAACAAATCTTACCTGCTGGTGAGAGCCTGAATGGCGAAGTTAATTTATGGTGTGTATAAAAACGCACCAGTTAACTTTTCTTTAACAAATGGGGCTGTGAGCTGATAGGGAAACAAAAAAGGCGCTTTATAGCGCCTTTTTCTAGAAACTGACAACAAAGCGTTGTTTTCAGTAGTTTTCTTATCTTGCCGGGGGCATGTATTCGCTGTTGCGAATTACTTCTTACCCAGAGTACCGAAACGCTTCTTAAATTTGTCAACGCGACCGCCGGTGTCCATTACACGCTGCTTACCAGTGTAGAATGGGTGACACTCTGAACAAACGTCGACCAATAAATCTTCAGTGCGGGTAGAACGAGTTTCGAACTTGTTACCGCACGAGCAAGTGACCGTGATGGCCTCGTACTTAGGATGAATACCTTTTTTCATGGGATTACCTCAATTATGGGCCGCATCGCTATCCGGTCATTGGTTGCCGGACACCATGCGCAAAAAAACAACAATCGTTAGGAGCGCGGCATTCTATGTGATCATGGGCACTTGATCAAGTAAAATATCGTTGCTTGTATTCTTGCTAAGAGCATCTCAAAATAGCCTCATGCCCAGCGAAAACAATAGCCCTCAGCGGCTGATCCAAGTTGCGTTACCGGTTCCGATGCGGCAATGCTTTAGTTATCGTTACACTGGTTCATTACCGGAGCCAGGCGTGCGCGTGCGCGTGCCTTTTGGCAATCGACACCTGGTTGGCATTGCGATTGGCGAAACCGACGAGCAGCCGGATTTTGTGGTTAAGGACATTGACTCGGTCATTGATGAGCGGCGGGTCTGGAGCGATGACATTTGGCAGCTGATCCAGTGGAGCGCCGACTACTATCATCATAGCCTGGGTGATGTAGCCGCAAATACGTTACCGGTGTTGCTGCGTAAAGGCGCAGCTGCTGAGTATCCGGCGACGGAGTATTGGCAACTGACTGAGGCGGGCAGGGAAATTGCGCCGGAGCAGTTAAAGCGTGCACCGAAACAACAACAACTGCTGGAGTTGCTGGCCATCGAGGCACAACCCCGTTCAGTGATAACGGCCGCCAATATCAGTAGCACGGTGATTAATGCCGTGGTCGAGAAAGGCTGGATTGAAGCGCAACAGCGGCAGCCGCGGATATCAACCGAACCCTGGCGGTTAGTACAGGATAACGAGCCGCTCACGCTTAACTCGCAACAGGCGGTAGCGGTAACCACCATTAACCAGCAACAAGGACATGCAGCGATGCTGCTGCAGGGCATCACCGGCAGCGGTAAAACCGAGGTGTACTTGCAGGCCATTACACCGGTTCTGCAACGAGGACAGCAGGTGTTGGTGTTGGTTCCTGAAATTGGTTTGACGCCACAAACCCTAAAGCGCTTTCAACAGCGCTTTGATGTTCCTATTGTCATGCTTCATTCCGGATTGAATGATAGTGAGCGCTTACAAGCTTGGCTTGACAGCCGATCTGGCCAGGCAGCGATTATTATCGGAACCCGGTCGGCGGTTTTCACGCCCTGCAAGCAGTTGGGGCTGATTATTATTGACGAAGAACATGATCTCTCGTTCAAACAACAGGATGGCTTTCGTTACCATGCCCGCGATGTTGCCATCAAGCGCGCGCAGTTGCTGAACATTCCAATTGTTATGGGCACGGCGACGCCGTCTCTGGAAACACTCAATAATGCGGTTAATCAACGCTTTAACTGGCTTAAGCTGGAGCAACGGGCCGGCGGCGCTGAACAAGTTAAGCATCAGTTGCTGGATCTTAAAGGACAAAAGCTGGAAGCCGGAGTTTCGCAGCCGCTGCGAGAGCAAATGGCAACAGAGCTGGCGAAAGGTAACCAAGTGCTGTTGTTCCTCAATCGTCGAGGCTATGCGCCGGCGCTGATGTGTCACGAGTGCGGTTGGATAGCACAGTGTCAACGTTGTGATGCGTACTACACTGTGCATAAGAGCCTGCATCAACTGCACTGCCACCATTGTGGTTCCCAGCGCGCCATTGCAAAACAGTGTGGTGACTGTGGCTCGTTGCATTTGATGACCCACGGGGTGGGAACGGAGCAACTCGAGAACCGTTTAAAAGAACTATTCCCGGATTATGGCGTGTTACGGATTGATCGGGACTCTACCCGCCGCAAAGGAGAACTGGACCGGCAACTGGAAGCGGCAGCCGCAAGTCGTTATCAAATACTGGTTGGCACACAGATGCTGGCCAAAGGACATCACTTTCCGAATGTGACCCTGGTCGCTTTGTTGGACGTTGACGGCGCCTTATACAGTGCCGACTTTCGTGCCGCAGAGCGGTTGGCGCAATTGTTTACACAGGTTGCGGGGCGAGCTGGCAGAGCCCGCAAAGCCGGTAAAGTGGTGTTGCAAACCCACCACCCTGAACATGACCTGATCCAGGATTTGCTGAACAACGGCTATCAGGACTTCGCGTTGACCGCATTGGCAGAGCGTCAGAGTGGCTTGTTACCGCCGTTTGGTCACATGGGACTGTTCCGAGCTGAAGCCACCGATCGCCAAGCGGTACAGTTCGCTCTCAACGAATTGGCGCAGCAGGTGCCGGTGGTTGCCGGCGCGCAATTGCTGGGACCAATGCCGGCCTTGATGGAACGTAAAGCGGGTCGCTATCGCTATCAACTGCTGTTACATTGCAACAGTCGCAAATTGCGTTATCAATTGCTTGAGCACATTCTGCCAATTGTTAATGAACTACCCAGTTGGCGAAAAGTGCGTTGGTCGCTGGATGTTGACCCTCAGGACTTCACATAAGACCCACAAAACGAGTAAACTAGCGGGTCTTGCATTCATTATTTTTATCTAACGTACAGGTAGTCGAGTCGATGAAAGAACAACTGGAACAGTTACTTGCTGATGCTATTGGCAAAATCAAAGCCGATGGCGTGTTACCCGCAGATCATTCGGTGAACATTCAGCTCGACCGACCACGAGACAAGTCACATGGTGATTTTGCCACTAACCTGGCGTTGACCTTAGCCAAGCCGGCTAAATCAAACCCACGGCAATTGGCTGAGCAGATCATTGCAGCCTTGCCGCAAAACACCCTTATCGCAAAAACGGATATTGCCGGACCGGGTTTCATTAACTTTACGATTGCTCAGGATCAGCTGAAACAACAATTGCAGGCGATGTTCGACAGCGATCGCCTCGCCGTTGACGAAACCTCCGATAAACGCACCATCGTTATCGATTATTCATCACCGAACCTGGCTAAAGAAATGCATGTGGGTCATTTGCGTTCGGCGATCATTGGTGATGCCGTATCACGGGTCAGTGAGTTTTTAGGGCACAAAGTCATTCGTCAGAATCACGTTGGTGATTGGGGGACCCAATTCGGTATGTTGCTGGCGTACATGGAAGCGCTGGATAACCAGGAAGCCGAATATGAACTCAGTAACCTGGAAACGTTTTATAAAGCCGCAAAACAACGTTTTGATGACAGTGAAGCCTTTGCCAATCGTGCCCGTGAGCTGGTGGTAAAACTGCAGTCCGGTGACGACTATTGTTTACGCCTGTGGAACCAGTTTATTGAAGTATCGCTCAGCCACTGTCAGGAAGTTTACGACCGACTCGGGGTTAAGTTGACGCGCAACGATGTCATGGCGGAGAGTGCGTACAATGATCGTTTGCCCGGCGTGATTGAACACTTGAAAGCGCGCGGTTTGCTGGTTGAAGACCAGGGCGCTCAATGTGTCTTTTTAGATGAGTTTAAAGGTAAGGAAGGCGAACCGCTGCCGATTATCGTGCAGAAGAAAGGCGGTGGCTATCTATACGCTACTACCGACCTGGCCGCCATTCAGTATCGTCAGAAAGAGCTGGGCGGTGATTACCTGATGTATTTTGTCGATGCACGCCAGTCGTTGCATTTTGAGCAAATTTTTACGTTGGCGCGCAAAGCTGGATTCATTGAAGGCGATATTCGCACGCAACACTTTGGTTTTGGCACCGTTATGGGCAAAGACGGCAAGCCATACAAGAGCCGCGACGGCGGCGTTACTAAGCTGGCGGATCTGCTGGATGAAGCTGAACGCCGTGCGCTTGAATTGTTGCAACAGAAGTCGTCGGATCTCACCGAGCAACAGCAGCAAGAAATAGCGAAAGTGGTGGGTATCAGCTCGGTGAAATACGCTGATCTTTCGAAAAACCGTACCAGTGATTACATTTTTGACTGGGATCTGATGCTCACGTTTGAAGGCAATACTGCCCCATATCTCCTGTACGCGTTTACCCGCGTTAATAGCATCTTTTCGCGTCTCGGCGAGCAGGGTTTTGATGACTCGGTGCCATTTGTTCTGGAAGATGAGCGTGAATTGGCTCTGGCAAATCAACTGGTGCGTTTTAATGAGGTTGTGCATCAAGTTTATGATAAAGCGATGCCGCATTTCCTTTGCGGCTATTTGTTTGATTTGGCCGGGCGCTTCTCAAGCTTCTATGAGGCCTGCCCGATCCTGAACCAGGATGATGCGCAGCTGCGCAATAGTCGCTTAAAACTGGCGCGTCTAACCGCTAATACGTTACAGCAAGGTCTGCAGTTACTCGGTATTCCGACGCTGGAGAAAATGTAAGCAGTGGACTACGCCAACCGTAAGCCGAAAAAGCAGCCTAAACGCAACGCGTCGAAGAAGAAACCGGCAGCCCGTGGCGCTACACGTCGACAGACTGAGTCACGGCAGGTACCGTGGCTCGTCATCGTCATTGCTATCGCGCTCATCGCCGCGTTCACTTACGGTTTGGTATCGATCAACGGTAGCTCTAACGGCTCAGCACAAACGCCCGTGGTGCAGCCTCCGCCGAAGGACTTATTGCCGGAGAAACCCCAGGAACGCTGGCAGTACATCGAAGAGCTGGAAAGCAAAGAAGTCGAAGTGGATGTGCCGGAACGTGAGCTGGGTCCACCGAAGTTAATGCAATGTGGCTCATTTCGTCAGCAAGCCGACGCTGAGCGGCTGCGTGCACAAATTGCTATGGTCGGCCTGGAAAGCCAAGTGCGGGCGACTACCGGTAGCAACGGACTCTGGTATCGTGTCATTTTAGGCCCCTATCAGACCAAGCGAGACGCCGAGCGTGATCGGCATAAATTGCAACGCGCCCAAATCTACGGCTGTGCTATCTGGAACTGGAATTTAGATTAATCACACCTTGAAATCTGCGTCATAGACCCTCACCTACTTGTCATTGACGTCGCTTAGCGACTTCACAAGACAACAAAGAGGATGACGTTTTGACGACGATAGTATCTGTTCGCCGCGGCGATAAAGTGGTCATCGGAGGCGATGGCCAAGTGTCTCTCGGTAATACCGTAATGAAATCCAACGCCCGTAAAGTCCGCCGCTTGTATCACGATCAAGTGCTGGCTGGCTTTGCCGGTGGTACCGCCGATGCCTTCACCTTATTTGAGCGCTTTGAGTCTAAGCTGGAACAACATCAGGGCAACTTGATGCGGGCCGCGGTCGAATTGGCGAAAGACTGGCGTACCGATCGTGCGTTACGGCGACTGGAGGCATTACTTGCAGTCGCTGACAAAGAAACGTCGCTGATCATCACCGGCAACGGTGATGTCGTGCAGCCGGAAAACGATCTGATTGCGATTGGCTCAGGTGGCCCGTTTGCGCAATCAGCCGCTCGTGCCTTGTTAGAAAATACCGAACTGGACGCACGTAGCATCGTCGAAAAATCATTGACCATTGCGGGTGACATTTGCGTTTACACCAATGGCACGCAGACCATCGAAGAGCAGCAGTCGATTGTTGCCAACAAAGACAAATAACGGAAGGGGATACCAACAGATGTCCGATATGACCCCCAGAGAGATCGTAGACGAATTAAATCGCCATATTATTGGCCAGGAAAATGCGAAAAAGGCGGTTGCGGTTGCGCTACGTAACCGTTGGCGGCGAATGCAGCTGGACGACGATTTGCGTCAGGAAGTAACACCGAAAAACATTCTGATGATTGGACCAACCGGTGTTGGTAAAACCGAAATCGCTCGACGTTTGGCAAAGTTGGCAAACGCCCCGTTCATCAAAGTAGAAGCGACCAAATTCACAGAAGTCGGCTATGTTGGTAAAGAAATCGAGTCGATCATTAAAGACTTAACCGACGTTGCGGTGAAACAAAAACGTGAAGAGATGAAGCAGAAAGTGCGTTATCGCGCGGAGGAAGCCGCCGAAGATCGCATTTTGGATGTGCTATTGCCTCCGGCGCGTTCAACCAATTCCGGCTGGGGAGCCCAGCAGGAAGAAGCGCCGTCCGATGAAGAACGTAAATCACGCCAGGTATTTCGTAAAAAACTGCGTGAAGGTCAGCTTGACGACAAAGAGATAGAAATTGATCTGGCAATGCCACAAATGGGCGTTGAAATCATGGCTCCTCCGGGAATGGAGGAAATGACCTCGCAGCTACAAAATATGTTTCAAAACATTGGCAGCGACAAGACCAAAAAACGCAAGATGAAAATCAAAGACGCGTTTAAGCAATTGGTTGATGAAGAAGCAGCCAAACTATTGAATCCGGATGAGGTAAAAGAAGCTGCGATTCATTCGGTTGAACAAAATGGCATTGTGTTTTTGGATGAGATTGACAAGATCTGTAAACGCGGTGACACCTCTGGCCCGGACGTTTCTCGCGAGGGTGTACAGCGTGACCTGCTGCCACTCGTGGAAGGTACGACCGTTAATACCAAACATGGCATGATCCGTACCGATCATATCTTGTTTATTGCATCCGGAGCGTTCCAGATGAGTAAGCCATCGGACTTGATCCCAGAATTGCAGGGTCGACTGCCAATTCGGGTTGAGCTGGATGCGCTGACAAGCCACGATTTTGTGCGTATTTTGACGGAGCCGAATGCCTCGCTGACGACTCAGTACAAAGCCTTGTTAAAGACCGAAGGCGTGACGGTAGAGTTTACCGAGGACGGTATACAGCGTGTTGCAGAAATTGCGTTTCACGTTAATGAAACGACCGAGAACATTGGCGCCCGTCGGTTACATACGGTGCTGGAGCGTTTAATGGAAGAGGTATCCTTCAATGCCACCGATCACAGTGGTGATACCATCAACGTTGACGCGGCCTATGTTGATAAGCACATCGGCGAACTGTCTAAAGATGAAGATTTAAGTCGCTTTATTCTTTAATGGGTAGCCGCTGCCAGGGAGCCTGGTAGCGGCTTTCTCCCTTCATTCAATTCGGCCTCAATTAACTGCTCCGCCAGCTCAACCCGCATTGGTGGCGCATAAAAATAGCCTTGCATCATGTCGCAGCCTAATTGCTGTAAAATGGTCTGCTGGTCTTCGGTTTCGATGCCTTCTGCAATGACACGTTTGCCCAGACCATGGGCGAGCCGGATCATCGCTTTTAAAATGGTCGCATCGGTTCGGTTTATCTGCAATTCGCGAACAAAGCTACGATCGATTTTAATTTTACTGATGGGTAACGAGCGCAGGTAAGCGAGTGACGAGTGGCCTGTGCCAAAGTCGTCGATGGCTACGTTGAAGCCAAGGTTACGTAACTTGTTAATCACACTCATGCCATTATGCAGATCGGACATGGCCACCGTTTCAGTAATCTCCAGTTCCAGCGATGCTGGTGTTATGTTGTGTTTCTGAACCAACGACTGCAATTGTTCAATCAACTGAAAATGCTGGAATTGCTGTGCCGACAAATTAACCGCAATCGGCCAGCAATGATTAAACTCTGCTGTCCATCGGGTAAGAATGTTAGCGGCCTTGTCCAGTACCCAGGTATCCAGCGTTTCCGATAAACCCAGCTGCTCAATATACGGCAGGAACTCGGCTGGAGCGAGCAAACCCCGCTCGGGGTGCTGCCAGCGGATCAGCGCTTCAAAGCCGCACAATTGCTGATGATCAAAGTCGAATTGGGGTTGCAGGTAGAGCAAAAACTCATCGTCCTGAAACGCTCTTCGCAGTACCGGCTCCATATCCATCAACTGGGTAAACTCATCATCCATACCGCGTTCGTAAAACACCACACTCGCCTGATGTTGACGCTTGGACTCGGTCAGCGCGATGGTTGCTTTGTTAAGCAATACCTCGGCATTGGTGCCGTGTTGAGGATAGCGAGAGATTCCCACACCCACACTGATGCTCAGGTTTTTCTCACCAATAGCAATGGGTGCCGATAATGTGTCCTGGAGTTCACCGCCAAGGTCGTTGATCAGTTGGCGGCTTTTGAGGTGATCAAAGACCACCGCGAAGACATCACCGCTGATGCGGGCGACCGATAATGGTGTTTTGTCGAAGTGTTGCAGCCGTCTTGCGACTTCTTTTAACACCAAATCACCGCCTTTGATGCCAAAACTTTCATTAACCGACTTAAAGCGTGAAATGCCAATCAGGCAAACGGTTAGCTGGCGGCCGTTGGTGCGACAAAAATCAATCAACAGCGGTATTTTTGACACCAGTTGTGAGCGGTTAGAAACACCGGTTAACGCATCATGCGTGTGCAGGTATTCGGCGCGTTGGATGGCATGAATGGAGTTACTGCGTTCGGATTCCAGTAGCCAAATAATGATTCCAAGCATGACGATGGCGAGGAAAATAACGGTAAATACGGCTTGTACGCTTAACACCCAGTCCAGTGCTGGTGACGTCATGGTTATGTTGGCGCCAACAACAACAAAGTTTTTTGCCGCAACAAATAAGAAACCAAAGGCGATCAGCCGTGGGCCAATGCCCTCTTTTACGTTAAACCACATGGGCAGGCCGATGGCGACAAACAGCGTTCCCGGCACCAGAAACCGCATCACACCGCTGTCACTTTGGCTGGTGTGCAGTGAAACACTTGGCTCTAAAAGCATCAATGAGATCAACCCGCCCATCAACGCCAGCGAGTAGCCCAAATAACGCAGTGAACGCCGCGGTAATTGTTTGCCGACGGCGCTGTAGGTACCAATCCCGATATAAACAATAGCCAGATACTGGAGTGTCAATGCAAGGCTGTTGGTAAAGGCGGCCAACTCGTTGATCTGCAAAGGCTGAGTAATAGCCATGGCACCGGTGACGACCCGAGTTAGCTCACTCGCACCATAAGACAGACAGGCCAGAGACCAGTAATGTAAATGGGGATAACCGTATGATGCGAAATAAAACCGCAGTAAAGCCGCAAATCCGATTAACAGTAGTGTCTGGACTGAGTGCGTGATGGTTTCAATCGCCAAACTAGTGATCACGTCGAGTATTGGCATGAGCTATTTTTTATAATTATTATTCTTATTTACCCTAGAGTAATGTGCCTTACGGCTAAAATTCAAGTGTATATTATCGTCATGTTTCGTTATTTGACGCCAATTCTTGATTTGGGTTTTTGAAAACGTGAATTGCCGTTATACTCAAAGCCATAACTTCCCCTACAGCCTGGATAAAAGCCATGGAATACAATACGTCTGAATTATGTGACCTCTACCCCGATATGGTCGATGTGGTCGAACCGATGTTCGAAAACTATGGTGGCCGTACTTCGTTTGGCGGCCAGCTGGTTATTATTAAAAGTTATGAAGACAAAGGCTTAATTGAGGAAACGTTAAATCAAGACGGTGGCGGTAAAGTGCTGCTTGTCGACGGCGGCGGCTCGGTACGCCGGGCGCTGATTGATCTCGCCATCGCTGAGCAAGCCATGGATAACGATTGGGAAGGTATTATTTGCTATGGCTCTGTGCGTGACGTTGATGCACTTGAGGAACTGGATATTGGCATTTTAGGGGTTGCCTCAATTCCTGTCGCGGCGCCCAGTGAAGGAACGGGTGAGGTTGACGTACCGGTTAACTTTGGGGGCGTAACCTTCCTGCCGGAAGACCATATTTACGTGGATAGCACGGGCGTCATTTTGTCACCTGAAGCGCTTGATATTGAATAATGTCTGAACTGTCTTATTTACAGCTTGTTGAGTCTAATCACTGGGTTAAGGTTCGCGAGCATGAGACGAAAATTGGACAGGCTATTCATTGCCTGTCCGCTGAGGGTTCTTACGAACAAAGCTTAAAGGACGCCTGGGACAATGGTCAGCGGGTTGCCATCGTCGGTATTCCTGAAAGTATCGGGGTAAAAGCTAACCTGGGTCGGCCGGGTGCTGAAGGGGGATGGCAGGCGTTTTTACACAGTTTTCTCAACCTGCAAAAAACAGGACTGCTGTCGACTCATGAGTTGCTGTTGGTGGGTGCAGTCGACTGCCACGACTTGATGCGCCAGAGTGACGCATTAGACGCGTCGGACAAACATGACTTGGCAGAACTACGACGTTTATGTGCGATGGTTGATGCGCGTGTGGCGAGTGTCGTTGAGCCGTTATTTGCTCAAGGTTTTGAAGTCATCGTCATCGGCGGTGGTCACAATAATGCTTATCCATTGTTACGTTCACTTCACCAAGTGAGTGGCCATACTGTTGCGGCCGTTAATTTGGATCCCCATGCGGATTTTCGTGCAACCGAAGGGCGTCACAGCGGTAATGGCTTTAGTTATGCTTACATGGACGGTGCGCTCGAGTTTTATCATGTCGTCGGTTTGCATCCGGGTAAGAACTCGGCCAGCAGTTTACGTCAGTTGAGTGATGCCGGGATGCGTTATCATTCGATGCACCGGTTATTTGAACGGCCTTTTCATGAAGTGATGGATGAAGTGGTGGCCAAAGCCGATTCATGGCAACGGCCGCTGGGCATCGAAGTGGATGTGGATGTGCTGACAGCCGTGCCGGCCAGTGCCATTAACTACAGTGGTTTGTCGCTGGCGCAGGGTTTTCAGTTTGTAAAGCGCCTGGCAGAACTTCCGGATGCGCGCTATGTGCACTTAGCTGAGGCCGCACCGGCACTTTGCAGCGCCGGTTTTGAGGAAGGTTTAAAACAAGCCGGTCAAGTTCTGTGTGAACTGACTACCGCGTATTTGCATGGTCGTGAACGACGCCGTTAAGCCATAATGTAGTCAGCGGGTTGACCCCAAACTGGTAGGTCAGCTCAGCCGGGTCGTTGACGTCCCAGAGGGCTAAATGCGCTTTCATTCCGGCTTTAACCTGCCCATATTCGTGCTCAATTCCCAGCGCCCGCGCGGCGTTAACCGTCACACCTCGTAAACACTCCTCCGCCGTTAAGCGGAACAGCGTCGCTCCCATCTGTAACATCAGTTGCAAATTATGAATAGGCGATGAGCCTGGGTTTGCATCAGTGGCTACGGCGATCGGCACACGGTATTGCCGCAACAAATCGATGGGTGGTACCTGTTCATCGCGGAGAAAGTAAAATGCGCCGGGCAATAGCACCGCGACGGTGCCGCTCTCTGCCATGGCTTTGACGCCATCCTCGTCCAATTGCTCCAGATGATCGGCGGACAATGCTTGGTAACGAGCGGCCAGTTCAGCGCCGTGTTGGTTAGTGATCTGTTCAGCATGAAGTTTAACCGGCAAACCATGCTGTCTTGCTGCCTCGAAGACACGCTCCGTTTGCGCAACGCTAAAGCCAATCTTTTCACAAAAGGCATCGACGGCATCCACTAAGCCTTCGTCGACAAGGCTCGGTAAAATCGTAGTTACGATGTGGTCGATGTAACCATCGGCATCATTTTGGTACTCCGGCGGGAGCGCGTGCGCCGCCAATAAGGTGGTTTTTATGGTGAGCGGAAGGCGGCGGCCTAATTCTCGGGCAACCTGCAACTGTTTACGCTCGTTGGTGAGATCGAGTCCGTAACCGGATTTAATTTCGATGGTACCGACACCCTGCGCCATCAACGTCCGAGCGCGCTTTTCAGCGAGTTGCAACAACTCTGTAAAACTGGCCTGGCGTGTTGCTCGCACCGTGCTGGCGATGCCACCGCCTTGCTCCGCGATTTCAGCGTAGCTTTTGCCGTGTAGCCGTTCGGCAAACTCGTTGGCCCGAGAGCCGGCCCACACCAGATGGGTGTGACAGTCAATCAGTGCCGGTGTCAGTAGTTGCCCGGCACCATCAATAATGTCGGCGCTTGGAGTGGCTGGTGCCTCAAGCGCATTGCCCGCCCAATAAATGGATTCGTTATCGATAATAACCACTGCATCAGCGATCAAACCATAATCGTTTTGTTCGTCACATAACGTGGCTAACTTAATGTTTTCAATACGTTGCATAGGTTATCACCCCGTTTGAAGCTTTGTTATTAGCATAGCAGTCACCGACTCTCTTGTATAGACAATTGGAATGATCTAAACTCTGAACAAATCACAACATTAGGTTGGGTTCAACGTGGCAAAATTCTCTATCATCAAACAGCACATTTACCAAAAGATCGAGTCTGGTGAGTGGCCGGAAAACCATCCGGTCAGTTCCGAAAACGCGCTGGCTGAGCAGTTTTCGGTTAGCCGTATGACGGCGCGCCGAGCGCTGCAAGAATTGGCTGACGAAGGGCTGGTCATAAGAACCCAGGGAGCGGGAACCTTTGTTGCGCCCATTAAGTCGCAAACGTCGTTTATGGCGATACGGAACATTGCCGACGAAATACGCAGCCGTGGGCATGATTATCGCGCCAAGGTTCATCATATGCGTACTCAGGATGCCTCCAGTCAGGTTGCTGAAGCGCTGTCATTAACTCCCGGGGACGAAGTGCTGCACTCGACCATTGTGCATTACGAGAATGATATACCGGTACAATTAGAGGAACGATACGTTAACCCGAACCTGGTGCCCGATTACCTTAAGCAGGATTTCACCAAGGTAACGCCGCATGAGTATTTGTGTGTGGTAACGCCATTGACGGAAGCCAGCCATCAAATCGAGGCCATCCTGCCAATTTCATCCGTTTGTCACCTGCTCAGCATTGATCGTCACGAACCTTGCTTGCGCATCATTCGCCGTACCTGGAGCTCGGGTGGTGTCGTCAGTTACGCCATTCTTACGCATCCCGGGTCGCGGTTTAAACTGGGTGGTCATCTGAATTTTTCTGCATCTTAGGAGCATCTCATGAGTCAACAACGTATGGACACTTCCCGAGTCATTCGGGCTGACCGCGGTAGTGAATTAACCACCGCGAACTGGCAGATAGAAGCAGCGAAGCGCATGCTCATGAACAACTTGGACCAAGAAGTCGCTGAACACCCACAGGCACTGGTGGTGTACGGTGGTATCGGACGGGCAGCGCGCAATTGGGCGTGTTACGACAAAATTATTGAAACGCTGGAACGCTTAAAGCCGGATCAGTCGCTGCTCATTCAATCGGGTAAACCGGTGGGTGTGTTTCCGACCCACGAAGATGCGCCGCGAGTGCTTATTGCTAACTCGAATCTGGTTCCCGAATGGGCAACCTGGGATCACTTTAATGAGCTCGATAAAAAGGGCTTGATGATGTACGGGCAAATGACCGCGGGTTCATGGATTTACATCGGTTCGCAGGGCATTGTGCAGGGCACGTATGAAACTTTTGGCGCCGTCGCACGGCAGCATTTCGATGGTGACGCTAAGGGTAAATGGATTCTCACCGGAGGACTGGGTGGTATGGGAGGCGCGCAGCCTTTGGCCGCTACCATGGCAGGTTTCTGTATGCTCGCGGTTGAATGTGATGAAAGCCGTATCGACTTTCGTTTGCGCACCGGTTACGTCGATCATAAAGCGACACAACTGGATGAAGCATTGCAGTTGATTAACGACGCTAAGGCTCGTGGTGAAGCGGTCTCTGTCGGTTTACTCGGTAATGCTGCGGATGTTTACCGTGAACTGCAACAGCGCACGATTATCCCTGATGTGGTGACCGATCAGACCTCGGCACATGACCCATTACACGGCTACCTGCCACAAGGCTGGACGCTCGAGCAGTACCAGCAACAGCAAGAAGCCGATGCCAGTGGAACGGTTGCGGCCGCAAAAGCATCGATGGCCGTACAGGTGAAAGCGATGCTGTTTTTCCAGCAACAAGGGGCAGCGGTGCTCGATTACGGCAATAACATTCGACAGATGGCGAAAGATGTCGGTGTTGAGAACGCGTTTGATTTTCCTGGCTTCGTCCCAGCCTATATCCGGCCGTTATTCTGTGAAGGCATCGGACCATTCCGTTGGGTGGCGTTATCCGGTGATCCTGAAGACATTTATAAGACCGATCAGAAAGTGAAAGAGCTTATCCCTGATAATGCGCATCTGCACAATTGGTTGGATATGGCGAAAGAGCGTATTTCTTTCCAGGGTCTGCCAGCGCGGATCTGCTGGATCGGTCTGAAAGACCGCGCCCGGATTGCCAAGGCTTTTAACGACATGGTGAAAAGCGGAGAATTGAAGGCTCCCATTGTTATTGGTCGAGATCACTTAGATTCAGGTTCGGTTGCCAGTCCTAACCGCGAAACCGAAAGTATGTTAGATGGCTCGGATGCGGTATCCGACTGGCCACTATTAAATGCATTACTCAATACCGCCGGCGGTGCGACATGGGTGAGCTTGCATCACGGTGGTGGTGTAGGCATGGGCTACTCACAACATGCCGGTGTGGTTATTGTTGCCGATGGCTCGGAGGCCGCGGAAAAACGTATTGGGCGCGTGTTATGGAACGATCCCGGTACCGGTGTGATGCGTCACGCTGACGCAGGTTACGACATCGCGAAACGGTGTGCTAAAGAACAAGGGCTTGATTTGCCCATGCTTGAAAACGAATAAGGAGTGGTTATGAGTCGTTTTCCGTTGAATCCGGGACAATTAAGTTTAAACGCGATTCGCCAATGGTACTTCCAGCCGCAGCAGCTGGATTTAAGCGAAGCCGCCGTCAGCGCGATTAATGAGTCAGCGCAAACCGTGCAAAACGTGTTGCAACGGGGTGAAACCGTGTATGGCATCAATACCGGCTTTGGTTTATTGGCCAATACTCGTATTCCGCCAGAACGCTTGACCGATTTGCAACGTCGTATCGTTTTGTCGCATTCGGTAGGTACCGGTGAATTATTGGCGGATGACGTCGTGCGGTTGATGTTATTACTGAAAATTAATTCACTGTCGCGCGGTTTCTCCGGTATTCGGCTAAAAGTGATTAATGCGCTGATTGCCCTGCTCAACCACGAGGTTTACCCGTGTGTTCCAAGTAAGGGATCCGTGGGAGCTTCCGGTGACTTGGCACCCTTAGCTCATATGGTGTTGCCGCTGTTGGGTGAAGGAGAAGTGCGGGTTAACGGTAAGATTATACCGGCTACCGAGGGTCTTAAGCTGGCCGGGTTGGAACCGTTTGAGCTGGCACCCAAGGAAGGACTGGCGTTACTGAATGGTACTCAGGCATCCACAGCATTGGCCTTGGCCGGCTTATTTAAAGTTGAGCGGGTATTCCACAGTGCGCTGATCATTGGGGCGATGTCCGTTGAGGCGGCGATGGGATCTCGTTCACCTTTTGATGCGCGGATTCATGAAATCCGTGGCCAGCACGGCCAGCAACAGGTTGCTGCGGCATTCCGCGATATTCTGACCGATACCTCAGAAATTGCAAAAGATCACGAACACTGCGAAAAGGTTCAGGATCCCTATTCCTTACGGTGTCAGCCGCAGGTGATGGGCGCGGTTTATGACAACTTGCAGCACGCAGCGACGATATTAGAACGGGAAGCTAACGGTGTGACCGATAACCCACTGGTGTTTAGTGAACAGCAGGATATCTTGTCCGGCGGTAATTTCCACGCTGAACCGGTTGCAATGGCGGCGGACGTTATTGCCATTGCTGCCAGTGAAATCGGTGCGATATCAGAACGTCGTGGGGCACTGCTTATTGATAAGCACTTAAGCAATTTACCGGCCTTCCTGGTTAACGACGGTGGCGTCAACTCGGGTTTCATGATGGCTCAGGTTACCGCGGCGGCGCTTGCGTCAGAAAACAAAAGCTTAGCCCACCCGGCTTCGGTGGACAGTATTCCGACGTCCGCCAACCAGGAAGACCATGTGTCCATGGCAACGTTTGCGGCACGCCGGTTAAGTGATATCGCTGACAATATCGCTGATATTGTTGCTATCGAGTGGCTGGAAGCAGCACAGGGATTGGATTTCCGTCGCCCGCTTAAGGCCTCTGCGAAAATCGAGGCCGCTTATCAGTGTTTGCGCGAGCGAGTGGCGTATTACGATCAAGACCGTTATTTTGCACCGGATATCAAAGCCGCCAGTGGCTTAATTAAAGACGGCGCGCTCGGTATGACGCTAGCCGACTTTACGCCCTTGGTTTAACACGCGAGCTTAGTGCTCGCGCTTAGCCAGTACCACAAACCGGCCGGTAAACTCCGCGACTGGCCGGTCATCATCGAGGATTTGCGACTTCATGGTTAAGCGGGCGTTCTTGCCCTCTTTTAATGCCGAAAAATCGCCGGTGACATCACTCAGTCTGGCAATGGCACGAGGCTCTTGGGTAACCGGCTTATGATAGTGGATATTACCATCGCCCAGTACCACAGCGCCGTCGAGCTCTCGTTCCAGTAACTGCAAGTGCAATAACCCCCAGCAGGTCAGTGTGCCAAGGGAATAAATACTGCCTGCGAACATGGTGCCATGGACATTAATATTACGGGATAGGGTTGCCCGGGTTTCGAACATACGGCCGGTATACTGATGGATCCTTATCCCCATGGCGTCGGATATGGGTATGTCGTTTTGCCATGTTTGCTGGAGTTCAGCACACCATTCTGGCCGATAGATGATACGGTTTTGTTCACTAAATGATTTCCGTAACTGATGTTCGGCCATCGGATTATTTACCGTATCGGCTTCTTCGGCCACCTGATAGCCACATTTTTTATAAAAACCAATGGTATTATCGCGAGAGTTTATCACCACATGCTTGGCACCGTCGTTGCGAGCCGCCAATTCCAGCGCGTAAATAATTGCGACACCATGGCCTTCGCCGCGATACTCCGGCGCAACCGCCATGAAGCGGATTTGTGCTTCTTCCGCACTGTTAAAGTGCACCCGTCCTACGGCAACGGCGTCACCCGCTTGGTTGATGACCATACGGTGTTGGCCGACCTGATCGTATTCGTCTTGTTCGGACCCTTTGGGGCGTTGGAACGGTTCGCGCAGTACACGCCAGCGCAAATCGTAGTATTTATCCAGCTCTTCCGGCGTGGTCGGTGTAATCACTTTGTACATTAATCCACCCTCAACTGAAAGGTTACGGGACCATCGTTAACCAACGAAACTTGCATATCCGCCGCGAATTTCCCGGTTTCTACCGGTACACCGTGCTTGGCAAGTGCCTGGCAGAACTCCTCATACAACGCTTCCGCCTGAGCCGGGGTCGCCGCTGACGAAAAGGACGGTCGTCTGCCCTTGCGGGTATCCGCCGCAAGCGTGAATTGTGACACCACTAAGGCGGACAGTTGCTGATCGAGCAAGCTGTTGTTCATTTTGCCGTCGTCATCGGCAAACACACGGTAGTTCGCAATGCGCTCCGCAAGTTTGTGGGCTTTGGCCTCATCGTCGTGATGCTCGACGCCCAGTAAGATCAATAAGCCGCCGTCAATACGGCCAATGGTTCGCCGATCAACGTCGACTTGTGCATGGGTAACACGCTGTATTAAGCCAATCATAATGTTGTGATTTTACCGTCTTATCATCGCAAGCTATCTATAGTTGTATAAACTGACCGACAGATCAATCGCTGTCAGGTTTTCCTTTGCGGCGATTCAGGAACTGATATTCCTCAAGGCTGACCGTAAGCTCGGCACCTACTAGGACAATATTCCAGGATAAATATATCCAGACTAAGAGAATAGGAACCGTAGCGAGTGCCCCGTAGATCGCCTGATAGGTGGGAAAGTGCGTGATGTACAACGAGAATACTTGTTTACTCAGCTCGAACAGCACGGCGGCGATAAGTGCGCCAAATGCGGCATAGCGAAATCTCACAGGACGATTGGGTACCAGCTGATACAACAATACGAACGCGAAGAAACTGGTAATCACCGGAACAAACCAAAGCGCAAAACTCCGAACACCGGAAACATACTCCTCGGCAAACTGAGTTAAGGAAATCAGGTAAGAGGTTGCGGCAAGTCCCGAACCAATCAGCACCGGACCAAGCGTCAGGATCATCCAGTAGATGGCTAATGAAACCATCAGCCGGCGTTTACTGGTATCGCGCCAAATAGTATTGAGCGTGCTATCTATGGCGGAAATCAGCATAACAGCGACGACGAATAAAAAGGCGATACCCACCGCGGTCATTTTCGAGGCGTTTGCCACGAACTCGTTAATGTATTCCTTCAACTGTTCGCCGGAGGTGGGTAATAAATTGGCAATCAATGCGTCTTCGATATTACGTTGCAGTTCCTCAAAAACCGGAAAGGCTGAGAATATCGTGAACATCACCACGATCAGCGGTACCAGTGATAGCAGACTAACGTAGGTCAGATGGCCGGCGGTCACATTGATTTTATCGGCTGCGCAGCGCTTACCGAAGTACTTAAAAAAACGCGCGCTGTGGTGCAACGAGTCATGCCAGTTCATCGTCAATCCTTAGTGTCTGAGGCTGAGCTAAAATCATGTCCACTCCGTAATGGTTGTTATCTTATCATGTTGGAGTTTTCTTATTATGGCAATGGTGGTGTTTGGTGCGGCAGGAGGTTTAGGTCAGGCGTTGACGCAACGTTTACAGGAAGTGTACCCGCAGCAACAGATTGTCGCAGTGAGCCGGCAACCACTCGATAATCGCCTGCCGGGTGTGCGTTACACCCAGTTGGGTTGTTATGACGACGAAACCCTGTCGCGTTGGGCCGAGGATTTTAAGAACAGTGGCGCCACCCTCGAAGGGGTCGTTTCAACCATCGGGATGCTGCATGATGACGAAACCTTCCCGGAAAAACAATTGAGTGAGTTGCACAGTAGCAACCTGGAAAAACTGTTCCATGTGAATGCGGTCATTCCGATGTTGGTACTCAAACATTGCCAGCCGTTGTTCGATAAAAAAACAAACGCGTTTTTTGTACAACTGTCTGCCAAGGTGGGCAGCATCGAAGAGAACTACCTCGGCGGCTGGTACAGTTACCGTGCCTCGAAAGCAGCACTCAACATGTTATTGAAAACGGCGGCCATCGAACTTAAACGAAGCCACAAAAAATTGGTGTTAGCGGCTGTGCATCCGGGCACAACAGACACGAAGTTATCAAAACCATTTCAAAAGCGTGTTGCTGAGGATAAACTCTATGAGCCCCAATTATCTGCAAAGCGAATTGTGGATGTTATTAATGGCTTAGAGCCAAGTATGTCAGGAGGACTGTTTCACTGGGATGGAAAAAAATTACCTTATTAATCGGCTTGCATGGACTGGCGATGTCCAACGCGGTTGCAGACGATATCGACCTCAGCCACTCGCTGACCGTTGATGGGCACTACCTTAATACCGATGACGATGACGCGTTCGACTGGAACGGATTGTATCAATTTGACCTCAGTCACACACTAAACGAGCGCCTAACTTTAAACGGTGGCGCGTTTTTAGCGACAACCAATCATCCGTCGGCGGTTATCGGAGATCGACAAGGCTTTTCCAATATTGAGAGTTCGGATCCGCTGGCGCTAACGGCGTTCAATTTGACTTACCGCAATGACGACATTCGCGTGCTGGTCGGAGCCTTTGATGAAAACAGTGAATTTGCCGGAGTTAATGTTGCCGGAAATTTTTTGAACTCATCGATGGGGTACAGCCCAACACTGACGCATTTTATTTCGTATCCCGAAGCAGCGACAGGGTTGGTGATTGATTCGAAGCTGTCGGCAAACGCGAGCATCAAGGCGGCTTATTTGACCCGAGAGTTAAGCTTTGGTGACCAACAACACCTCAATGCCGAATTCGAATGGCAGCCTAATGCCGGGAGTCGTATCGTTGCCGGCCTATCCGATGGCCATTGGTATGGTGTGGGGGAAACACGACTGGTGCGCATGGAAGCCTGGGATTGGCACGGTTTTCTGCAGTGGGGTGATAATAATCGTTATGCAGACTTCCAACGCCACCTTGGTATGGGTATTGTAGTTAACAGCACAACAAACGACCTGTCGTTTGGGCTTGCAACAACCGCAGCAAAAACGCAACGCGATGTTACCGAGCAAGTATGGGAATTATATGCCCGCTGGCAGGTCACAGATAGTATTGCGCTGCAACCTGATGTGCAGTGGATAACCTCAGACCATGACGTTGTCGTTACTGGTTCAGACTATCCCGATGATGATGTTGCAGTCACCATGCGAATGGTTCTAACTTGGTAACCAATTAAGGAGCGCATTATGCTTTATATCCTGGCTGTATTACTACCACCACTGGCGGTGCTGTTCACCGGTAAAATTTTTCAGTTTATTTTTAACCTGATCCTGGCTGCCGTTGGCGTTATCCTGGCTATTGTCACCTTTGGCGCGTTTGGCCTGGTTTACATATTGGCCATTATCCACGCCATCATTGTTGTGCACGGTTATCGTCAGGATAAACGTGATGAACGGTTAGTCCGTGCGGTACGGGGAGACCGAAAATGAAATGGCTGACGCTGTTGTTCGGAGTGATGCTGTTGACAGGATGTCAAACGGCATACTACTCGACGATGGAGAAATTCGGCATCGAAAAACGTGACATTTTGGTTGATCGCGTTGATGACGCGAAAGATTCGCAAGGTGAAGCGCAGGAAGAATTTCGATCAGCGCTGGAACGGCTTGATGCAATGCTCAAAATCGACGGTGGAGAACTGGAGCAGCAGTATAATGCGTTGAGCGATGATTACGAGTCGAGTAAAGCAGCAGCAGAACGAGTTCGTGAACGTATCGCTGAGGTGGATGACGTTGCTCAGGATCTGTTTGACGAATGGAGTGACGAGCTCGAACAGTATTCTAACGATTCAATGCGTCGTCAAAGCGAACGCCAATTACGAGAGACTGAGCGCCGTTATGCCGACTTGATTCGCTCCATGGAGCGGGCCGCAAGTAAGATGGATCCGGTACTGGCGAAACTCCAGGATAATGTGCTGTATCTGAAACATAATCTGAACGCGCGGGCGATTACTGCGATTCGCGGAGAGTTTGATAATCTGCAGGTCGATATTCGTGACTTGATTGACGAGATGGAACTTGCCATAGCGGAATCGGACAAGTTTATTGAGGCAATGAACTCAGGCGGTTGATTGTTACGTAGTAAGTAGAACGATGACTCATCAATAAGGAAATGTTCATGTCGATTTTATTACTTGGCGGAAGTCGCCGCAAAGCCTCATTGAATGGCAAGTTAAAACATCGAATTGCCGAAGTGGCTGACAAATTTGGTATCCGTTATAAGCTGTTAGACGCTGATGCGTTGGATGCGCCGATTTATCACGGTGATTTTGAAGACGCAGAGGGGGTACCTGCATCCATGCAGGCGTTGGCGAAAGACATTCACGCAGCGTCAAAAGTGGTGTTAATCAGCCCGGAGTACAACTCTTCGGTATCGCCGCTGGTAAAAAACGCCATTGACTGGGTATCACGGCTGGAAAACCAACCGTGGCAAAATAAAAAGGTGCTACTGGGGGCGGCATCGCCGGGAGGTTTAGGCGGTATCCGCGGGCTCATGCATTTGCGCGATATTCTCGGCAATGTGCAGGCCTGGACAGCCCCGAATTTTGCATTATGCCCGAAAGCCAGCGATGCCAGCATTGCGCAAATGGATGAAACCTTTCTGAAAAACTTTTTGCTGCAGGGCGACTAATATCAGTTGCTTGATTGATTAAGGCCATCAAGGTAAATGGTGATGGCCTTCTCACCGTAATCGACCAGATCAAAATAATCACTGTCCAGTAGCCAGTTATAAATTAATCCATCCACCATTGAAAAAAGCCCAATAACGGCCATACGTGAATCAATACCGTTTTTTAACTGGCCATCGCGCTGTGCTTTGTGGAACAACTGTTCGAAGTCACCAATGCACTCGTTTCTGCCGCTGACATGGCGCAACTTAATGGGATTCACTTCGTCGATGTATTCGCATTTGTGCAGCAGGATACTGGCCAGCGCCTGGACACGGTCATTGGTTTTTATACGGGTAAGAAATTCAATGGTGCGCTGGCGCACTTCTTCCAGTGCATCGTAGTTATCCAGTTCGGCGATTTGCTCGCGCATTTCATCGATCGGTAAACGGACACGATCCATCAGCGACTCAATCAGATCCTGTTTATTACTGAAATGATGATAAATCGCACCGCGGGTGACCCCCGCCTGTTCCGCAACTTGCGCCATAGAAGTACGGGAAACCCCGTTTTTACCAAACAGATACTCGGCTGCATCCAGCAGTTTCGCCCGCGTCTCCATGGCATCTTCTTTCGTACGTCTAACCACAGTAGCGCCCTTCTCAGCTTCTTTGCATTGACTATGCTTAAGTATACCGCAAATTGATTAATCATGCACCAGCGCACGTAAGCTGTCTATTGATGCAAGTGGTTAAATTAGTAGCAAAAAGCCTTGTCGTGATAGTCTAGCTGTGCCGATAATACGTAATGATAACAGCAGTTGTCTAAATCACTGGAGGTGTTTATGAAAAACGAAATTGATTTTCGACTCATTCTCGATGCGTACGAGAAAATTCACGAACACGGAGAGGCCAAGCAAGGTAAACATGTTCTTGACGGCATTACTGCTTTTACGGATCACGATGGCTACACGGTGTTTTTGGAAGGGCATGGCGTTAAATTACGGCTAGAATTCCATAATAAGTATCATCTGGATTATGAAAAAGGCGACCAATTGGACAAGTTTATTCGCGCCTTGAAAAATATTTCAGAGGGTTATGAAACCCCCGGCCTGGAGCGAGGATGAGCAAAAAACGTTATACCGCCTGGGAGGAAGTCGCACACGCCCTGACGCACGGAGTAGGCGCGGTGCTCAGCATTGCTGCATTGGTGGTCATGTTGACCTGGGCAGGGGCCTATGGTGATACCTGGCATATCGTTGCAGCTAGCATTTACGGTGTCAGCCTGATCATTTTGTACACGGCCTCGACGTTATACCATGCGTTCCCGTGGCCGAAGTTGAAAGGGTATTTTCAACAACTGGATCACGCAGCCATTTTCCTATTGATTGCCGGCACCTATACGCCGTTCCTACTGATTAATTTGCGCGGAGCCTGGGGCTGGAGCCTGCTGGCGATTATTTGGAGCATCGCCCTGATTGGGGTGGCCATAGAGTTGTTTGTTAAGACGGCGCCTAAGTGGCTCTCGCTGACGCTATACCTTGGTCTTGGCTGGATGGCACTGGTCGCCATCAAACCGATGCTGGATAATGTTGCTCCTGCGGGACTGCTGTTACTGCTTGCGGGAGGATTGGCTTATACCTTCGGTGTGGTTTTCTACGTTTGGAAGTCGCTACCTTATCATCATGCCATCTGGCATTTGTTTGTGCTGGGTGGCAGTGTGCTGCACTTTTTCTCAATTTTTTACTACGTATTACCGCAGCCGGAGCTGCTGACACTGAGCGGATAAAAAATTGCCCGCACGAGGCGGGCAATCAATTATGGTCGTTCAGAGGCTTAGCTCTTTGGCTCTCGGCTCAGACGCTTACGTTCATTTTCGGTTAATGCACGCTTACGGATACGGATAGAAGCTGGTGTCACTTCAACCAATTCATCGTCGTTGATGAATTCCAGGGCCTGCTCCAGCGTATAACGAATGGGTGGGCTCAATACCTGAGCGTCATCCGTTCCTGAAGCACGAACGTTCGTCAGCTGTTTACCTTTCAAACAGTTAACGGTTAAATCGTTCGAACGGTTATGAATACCGATGATCTGGCCTTCATACACTTCGTCACCGTGAGACGCGAACAGCTTGCCGCGCTCCTGCAGGTTGAACAAGGCGTAGGTCAACGCTTTACCCTGAGCGTTCGAGATAAGAACACCGTTTACACGTTGGCCGATGGTGCCACCTTTGTGCGGACCATAATGATCAAACGTGTGGTACATCAAACCGGTGCCTGAAGTCAGTGTCATGAACTCGGTCTGGAAGCCGATCAAGCCGCGGCTTGGTACTTCAAAGTCGATACGCACACGACCTTTACCGTCCGGAGTCATGTTGGTCATCTCGGCTTTACGCAAGCCAAGTTTTTCCATCACCGCACCTTGGTGCTGTTCTTCGATGTCGACGGTCAGTGACTCGTACGGTTCCATCTTTTGGCCATCTTCGTGCTTGATGATAACTTCCGGACGCGATACCGCCAGCTCAAAGCCTTCACGACGCATGTTTTCGATCAAAACACCCAAGTGCAATTCGCCACGGCCAGAAACGCGGAATTTATCCGGGTTGTCCGTTTCTTCAACGCGCAACGCAACGTTGTGGACCAGCTCCTGCTGCAGACGCTCAAGGATCTGACGAGAGGTCACAAATTTACCTTCTTTGCCGGCAAACGGTGAGGTGTTGACCTGGAAGGTCATGGTCACTGTTGGCTCGTCAACGGTCAGCGGCTTCAATGCTTCTGGTTTACCTAACGCACAAACGGTATCGGAGATTTTTAATTCACCCAAACCGGTAATGGCGCAGATGTCACCCGCGTGAGCCGATGTGGTTTCAAAACGATCCAGGCCAAGGTAGCTAAATACCTGACCGATCTTACCGTTACGTTTCTCACCATCGGCACCAACAATGGTGACTTGCTGGTTAACTTTAACGCTGCCGCGTGTCACACGACCGATGCCAATAACACCAACGTAGCTTGAGTAGTCAAGCTGAGAGATCTGCATTTGCAAATCACCGTCTGGATCAGCGTCAGGGTGGCTCACTTGGTTAACAATGGTTTCGAACAGCGGCGTCATGTCGGTGCCGACGGTTTCTTCTTCCCGCGTCGCCCAACCGTTTAATGCTGATGCGTAAACAACCGGGAAGTCCAACTGCTCATCGGTAGCGCCGAGGTTGTCAAACAAATCGAAAACCTGATCCATAACCCAGTCAGGACGAGCGCCCGGACGGTCAATTTTGTTGATAACAACAATCGGATTCAAGCCGTGCTCGAACGCTTTTTGCGTTACAAAGCGGGTTTGCGGCATAGGACCATCGACCGCGTCGACCAACAGAAGGACAGAGTCAGCCATTGATAATACACGTTCTACTTCACCACCGAAGTCCGCGTGTCCTGGCGTGTCCAGAATGTTAATTCGGTAGTCCTGCCAGTTGATCGCGGTGTTTTTTGCCAGGATGGTAATGCCGCGTTCTTTTTCCAGGTCGTTGGAGTCCATGATGCGCTCTTCGAGCTCACCACGACTTTCTAACGTGCCTGATTGTTGAAGTAGTTTGTCGACCAGTGTTGTTTTACCGTGGTCAACGTGCGCAATAATCGCAATGTTGCGAAGTTTATTGATATCAAATGCCTGAGTTGTCATTAAGAAAGCCTGTGTTTGTCGGAGTAAACCCTCCGACAGAGGGTTGATAAAAAAGAGCGCCGTATTCTACCTGTTTGCTTGGCAATTAAAAAGGCCTTGTTCGTTTTTTACGCAAAAGATTCATAATAGAAATTAGCTGGTTTGCACCAAATTGGTTTATAATGTTCCATAATGGTGCAATTAAAGTCGGTTGCGGTATTCCGGTTAATAGTAAGTGTTTGATATTAAAGAAAATGAATTTTTGGTACGCAACTTGCTCTAACTGGAAAAGCTAGAAAAGATCATGACAGACATCACGCCAAAAGTGATCAATACTGTCAAACGTATAGATACAAACTACAGTTATTCTGTTTTTATTCATTGATTCCGCTGGAGGAAAACATGTCAGCAAGCAAGATTTTCGACGCCATAAAAGAGCATGACGTCAAGTTCGTCGACCTGCGTTTTACCGATACCAAAGGTAAAGAACAGCACGTAACGATTCCGGTGTCGCAAATCGACGATGATTTCTTCGAAGAAGGCAAGATGTTCGATGGTTCATCAATTGCCGGCTGGAAAGGCATTAATGAGTCTGACATGGTGTTGATGCCAGACGCCGACTCTATGGTACTTGATCCGTTCACTGATGAAATGACGCTGAATGTACGTTGCGACATCCTTGAACCAGAAACCATGCAGGGTTACAGCCGCGACCCACGCTCCATCGCAAAACGCGCGGAAGAGTTCTTGCAAGCATCAGGCTTTGCTGACAATGCGTTCTTCGGTCCGGAACCTGAGTTCTTCTTGTTTAATGATGTACGTTTCCACACCGACATGAGTGGTTCGTTCTACAAAATTGATGCTGAAGAAGCGAAGTGGAACTCCGGCCGTGAATACTCGGAAGGTAACCTGGCACACCGTCCAGGCGTCAAAGGCGGTTACTTCCCGGTTCCTCCGGTTGATTCGGCACACGATATCCGTGGCACCATGAGTCTGGTCATGGAAGACATGGGTCTGGTGGTTGAAGCACACCACCACGAAGTGGCAACCGCTGGTCAGAATGAAGTGGCGACGCAGTATAATTCACTGACCAAGAAAGCCGACGAATTGCAGGTTTACAAGTACGTTGTGCACAACGTCGCGCACTCATACGGCATGACAGCGACCTTTATGCCAAAGCCGTTAGTCGGTGATAACGGTTCAGGCATGCACGTTCATATGTCGTTGCAAAAAGACGGTGAAAACCTGTTTGCCGGTGACCAGTATGCCGGTCTGAGTGAAACCGCGTTGTATTACATCGGTGGTATCATCAAGCACGCTCGTGCCATCAATGCGTTCTCAAACCCATCGACGAACTCGTACAAGCGTTTGGTTCCGGGTTTTGAAGCACCGGTGATGCTGGCCTACTCAGCGCGTAACCGCTCTGCGTCGATTCGTATTCCATTGGTTTCAAGTGCAAAAGCACGCCGCATTGAAGTCCGCTTCCCGGATCCAAGTGCCAACCCATACCTATGCTTTACCGCTCTGTTAATGGCCGGCCTTGATGGTATTCGTAACAAGATCCACCCGGGCGATGCGATGGACAAAGACTTGTACAACTTACCGCCGGAAGAAGCACGTGATATTCCTACCGTTTGTCACTCGTTGGAAATGGCACTGGAAGCGCTGGATAAAGACCGTGACTTCCTGAAACAAGGCGGTGTCATGGATGATGACATGATCGATGCTTATATTGGGCTGAAGTACAACGAAGTTGAAACACTTAAGAAGACAACCCACCCGGTTGAATTCGATATGTACTACAGCTGCTAAAGGCTTTGGGGGAGGGTTCGCCCTCCCTTTTTTAGCGATCAATGTGCACTATTTTGGTGCAGTACTGAGTTGAGGACAGCTTATGTCGCCACAGAGTCACGAGATCCTGGATGCGCTAATGACCGCGGTGGTCGTGTTGGATGACTCATTGAACATTCAGTACGTCAATGCGGCGGCTGAGTCTTTGCTTGATCACAGTGCCCGACGGCTGGTGAATGAACCATTTGCCAGTAGTTATGTGTCGACAACATTAGCGATGGAACAGCTCGACGATTGCCTGACTGATCAGCAAACGGTGGTCAACTCGGAAGCAGAATTCGTGCTGCACTCCGGTCAGAAAGTGACGGTAGAAGTCAGTGTGCAATGTATCGCATTGACAGGAGCGGAGCAGCTTCAGTTGCTGTTAGAGCTGCGGCAAGTTGATCTGCAACGGCAAATTTTACGGGAAAATTCGCAGCGTCAGCAACTTTTTGCAACTCAGAGTCTGTTGCGTGGCATGGCGCATGAAATAAAAAACCCCCTTGGTGGGCTGCGTGGCGCTGCACAGCTGTTGGCAAGACAACTGACGGCACCGGATCTTATCGAATACACCGATTTAATTATTGCGCAATCGGATCGCTTGCGGAGCCTCATTGACCGATTGTTAGGGCCGGCGCGACTGGAACAACCTCAGCCGGTCAACTTGCATGAGCTGCTTGAGCGTGTCGCGCAAACACTGTCCTACGAATACGACGAGACACTTAAGTTACGGCGTGACTATGACCCTTCGCTGCCGATGTTGCGTGGCATCTCGGATTCCCTCGAGCAGGTATTTCTGAACATTGCCCAAAACGCCGCGCAGGCGATGAATGGTGACGGCGAGATTCATTTAAAAACCCGCGTGGAGCATCAGTTAACCCTATTTGGTCAGCGTTACCGGCAATGCGCGGTGGTTACTATCAGTGACAATGGCCCCGGTATCCCCGAGTCACTGCAAGCACAAATTTTTTACCCGATGGTGAGCGGTCGTACCGGCGGCACCGGTCTGGGATTGTCGCTGGCACACAGTCTAGTGCACCAGCATGGCGGTAAAATCGAGTTTGAATCCAACGCCGGCGCGACACGGTTTCAAATCTATTTGCCCTATCGAGAATTAGAGGAGCATGGCGATGGCACAAACCGCTAAGCTTTGGGTGTTGGATGATGACGCTTCAATCCGTTGGGTATTGGAGCGAACCTTTGCTGAAACAGAGTTTCAGGTGCGTTGCTTTGAACAGGCGGGCGAGTTGTATCAGGCACTGGAAACGGAGCAACCTGATGTGTTGTTAAGCGACATCCGTATGCCCGGAGATGATGGGCTGGAGGTATTGCGTCGCTTGCAAAAACAGTTACCTGAGCTACCTATCGTCATTATGACGGCTCACTCCGATTTAGACACCGCGGTCAGCGTTTTTCAAGGTGGGGCTTTTGAGTATTTGGCCAAACCGTTCGATCTTGATGAAGCTTTAGCGATGGCGCGGAAGGCACTGCAACATGCCCGCGCAACGCCGATTGCCGATACGGGAACCACTGCCGAGACCCAACTGATTGGTGATTCGGCAGTGATGCAGGATGTGTTCCGGGTTATCGGGCGGTTGTCGAAATCCAGTGTCAGTGTACTCATTACCGGCGAAACCGGAACGGGCAAAGAGTTAGTGGCCAGAGCGCTGCATCAGCACAGCCCGCGGGCAAAGCAACCCTTTGTCGCACTGAACATGGCGGCGATTCCAAACGAATTGATTGAATCGGAGCTGTTTGGGCATGAAAAAGGGGCTTTTACCGGAGCGGATAAGCGTCGCGCCGGGCGTTTTGAGCAAGCCAACCATGGCACCTTATTTTTGGATGAAATCGGTGATATGCCGTTGACCGTGCAAACCCGACTGCTCAGGGTGTTGGCTGAAGGACAGTTCTATCCGGTTGGTGCGCACCAGCCAGTCAGTGTCGACGTGAGGGTTATCGCGGCCACGCATAAAGACTTAAAGTTGGCGGTGCAACGGGGCGAATTTCGTGAAGATCTTTATCATCGCTTAAATGTGATTCAACTGAAATTACCGGCGCTAAGAGAACGTGGTGACGACATTCGTCAACTGACTCAGTATTTTTTAAAAAGCGTGGCACAGGAGCTCGATATCAGCGCTAAGGTGTTGAGTGCGGATGCGATGCAGGCGTTGATGGATTACCAATGGCCGGGCAACGTCAGGCAACTGGAAAACGTTTGTCGCTGGTTAACGGTCATGGCACCGGGGCAGACGGTGCAACGCAGTGAGCTACCGGAAGATATTTTGGTGCCGGCTACGGTGGTTTCGGAACCCCAGCCCGAATCGGTGGTCAACACTTCAGATGGTTGGTCAGACAGTATTGAAAGGGAGCTCAAACGTCGGACAACCCAGCACGATGTGTTAAATCAAATGAGCGAAGAGCTGGAGCGTCAAGCGTTGGTTTTTGCCTTGCAAAAATTTGATGGACATAAGCAAAAGGCGGCGCGCTGGCTGGGCTGGGGACGAAATACCCTAACCCGCAAAATGAAGCTATTATTAACGTAAATCTTTTGTAAAAGGCATCGCTCTAACGCCGAGCTTTGTAGAAGATAAGAGCGATGTTTTCTAAACCAAAAGGCTAACCATGCACTCTGTACTACTGATTGATGACGATCACGAAATGTCAGCGATGCTGACGGAGCTATTCAAACGCGAATCAGTCGAGCTCAGTGTCGTCGATGATGGCGTAAAGGGTCTTGATGCTGCATTAAATGGCGATTATGAGTTGATTCTATTGGATGTGATGTTGCCGGGCATCGATGGTATGCAATTGTTACAACGCCTGCGTCAGCAGCACCGCGATACGGCTGTACTGATGCTGACAGCTCGTGGCGATGACGACGATCGAGTCATGGGGCTGGAGTTGGGGGCCGATGATTATTTACCTAAACCGTTCAATCCGCGGGAATTGATCGCTCGTGTGCGGGCGTTATTGCGCCGTACCGCAAACACCACGATGCAGGCTGAAAAGCTGGTTGCCGGTGGCTTTGAACTGGACCCGGCAAAAGCTGAAGTCAGCTGTGATGGTCAGTCGTTGGTGATTACCCCCACGGAATTTGATATTTTACGTTGCTTAATGCAACAAGCAGGGCAAATGGTCAGCAAAGATCAGCTGTCAGTCGCTGCACTGGGAAGAAAAATGGGACCTTTTGACCGTAGCCTTGATGTGCACATCAGTAATATTCGTAAGAAATTACCAAGCAAACCTGAGCGCATTCAAACGGTACGTGGTCGCGGTTACCGCCTTACGACACAAGTATGAATGAAGCCCGTAAACGGCCGAAAAGCCGCTGGTATCACTCGCTCACTTGGCGGCTTTTACTGTTATTTTGGGCGCTCCTCTTTTTTACCGCCAGTAGCGGTTATTTTCTTGCTGTCTGGAATCGTGCAGCGCCGGAGCCTAAACCCGTAGCGGAACCGATTCGCCGCACACTGCAACCCTTATTAGAAGACCCCGCGACCTTTTTAAGCTTGCAGCCAGGACGGCTACTGGCCGGGGATTATCGTGTGGCAGCCAGAGTGTTGGAGAGTGGCCAGCAAAAACTGATGCTGGATGACTTTTTAGGGGAGCGTTACAGCCAAACCCTGTTACGCTTTTTGAACTACGACAAAACCATGCAAATGCCGCTGGATGACCGGCTGTTAATTGGGCCGTTTGAGTTGGGTGGTAATAAGGTATTGATAACCAGACCGCTACAAGCCCAAGAGTGGCAAGATCAAGCCAAAGCCGAACGTGAACTCACCCGCGCCCGCGCCTGGACCATTCTGAGCGGCAGTTTGGTGATAGCGATTTTACTGGGCATTTGGCTCATTCGACCGATTCGGCGGCTGAGTGCGGCGACTCGTGAAATTGCCGAGGGCAGTGCGGAACCCCATTTAGCGAAGCTACCTCAGCGACGTGATGAGATTGGTGAGTTAGCACGCTCGCTCGCACAAACAGCCAAAGATCTGGCCACTTCCCGCGATGCTCAACGGCGATTACTGAGCGATGTATCCCATGAGCTGCGCTCGCCCATGGCGCGCATGCAAGTGGCGCTGGATTTAACCGATGCCGCGGCTGATGATCGGCACATGCAGCAATTGCGGCGGGACACTGAGCGCCTCAACTCCATCATCGAGCGCATTCTGTCCTTGTCCAAGCTGGAAAATGGTCTGGTGAGTTTAAACCGTGAGGACGTTCATGTCGGCCAGTTGGTTACGCAACTGGTTGATGACATTCATTATGCCAACGCGGAGCTGGGTCAGCGGCTGCAACAGCACGATGGCGACTGGCCGGTATTGCAGACCGATCCTGAGTTATTACGCATGATTCTGGAGAACCTGGTACGCAATGCGTTGCACTATACAGAAGGTCCGGTTGAGCTGGACTATCATAGCGTCGGTAACCAGCACCGTATTGCTATTCGGGATCACGGTCAGGGAGTTGCTCCGGAGTTGTTAGAAAAACTGTTTGAGCCCTTTTATCGAGGGGATCCCTCCCGTACCCACAAATCCGGTGTCGGCCTGGGTCTTGCCCTGAGTCAACGAGCGGCGACCGTGTTAGGCGGCGAACTGTCGGCCTTCAATCGCGATGAAGGAGGTCTTGAGGTTGTGTTACTATTGCCGCACTATTGATGCTTTCGTAACAAACCTGAGACAACTTGTGACCATTAACCGCCCAAGTGACGGCAATTCTGACTGGCTAACGTTTTATCGCGATACCGTAAAGCCTTTCTGGCAGCGGGTCGAGCACCGCTCATTGAACAGCTTTGATAACACCGAGTTACACTGGTGTTTTTATAAAGTCAGTGAGCAGGCGCCGCTGATTGTTATCAGTCCAGGCCGTATTGAAGCGACCGTGAAATATCAGGAACTGGTTTGGGAGCTGGCTCAGGCGGGCATTTCCTGCGCGGTTCTCGACCATCGCGGACAAGGCGAATCGCAGCGCTTGAGCGCTAACCCACAGCAGGGACATGTGCACCGGTTCCGCGACTTCGTTGACGACTTTGGAGAGTTTGAAGCGCAGCTCAGCGCGGTATTCCCGCACAGTCAAAAACGCTGGCTATTGGCGCACTCTATGGGCGGCGCCATTGCGACCCTCTATTTAAAGGACCATCCCGGTCAATTTGATGAACTGATTTTGAGTTCGCCGATGTTTTCCATCAACACCGCAGGGGTTCCGGTTGCGGTTGCTAAAGCCATCGCGGCAGCGGGAAGTTGGTTGAACAGCACGTTGATGCCTAACAGACCCTGGTACTTTTTTGGTATGGGCGATTATGCCCCGCTCAGTTTCGAAAAAAATGATTTGACCCATAGCCGTAATCGCTATCGCGCTTTTCGTGAAGTGTATGAACAACAGCCCACGGTACAACTTGGCGGACCAACCTTTAACTGGTTGCATCAGGCTTTGATGGCTTGTGAGCAAACGACCGCGAGTGCGATGGATACCGGCTGCGCGGTTACCTTGTTTCAGGCGGGGGCCGATACCGTTGTTTCAGCCGCAGGGCAAAATCGTTTTGCCGAGCAGAATGCGCGGGTGGAAAAAATCGTCATTACGGGCGCTCGGCATGAGCTGTTGATGGAAGCGGATGCCTACCGTCAGCCCGTGGTCGACAAGTTACTCACCATTAAGGGTGAGTAGAGCCTTCGACCTGGGCAACAATCTCCGGATCCATATGCACGATAATATCGGCATAAGGGAAGTGCTTCATCAGTTCTGCCTCGACCACATCAGAAATGGCATGGGCTTTAAGCAGGGACAGGCGGTTGTCGAGTTCAATATGTAACTGAATAAAACGGGTTGGACCCGCCTCGCGTGTTCGCAATCCGTGAATGCCAAGTACCCCGTCGACGGCAGTGACGATGTCGACGATCTGACGCTGTGTGGACTCTGGCAATTCCCTGTCCATCAGTGAGTTGAAAGCCTCCGAGCCAATGCGGATTGCGCCGATGATTAAATAGATGGCGATACCGATAGCGAATACGCTGTCCGCCCAGAGTAGTCCCCACCCGCTCAGCAACAGCGCGACAATCACCGCGACATTAAGCAGGATATCCGACTGATAGTGCAGGTGATCCGCTTTAACCGCCTGTGAATCGGTGTGCTTTATTGCCATTCTTTGGATGGTAATAAGCGCTAACGTCAACGCAATCGCGACAACGGATACCCAAATACCGAGATCAATCGATGGCAATTGCGGACCCTGAATGAGCTGTTCGACACTGTGAAAAATCAACAGCATGCTTGAACCGGAGATGAACGCGCTCTGCGCCAGTGCCGCTAAAGATTCGGCCTTGCCGTGACCAAAGCGATGCTCTTCATCCGCAGGCTGAAGGGCATAGCGAATGGCAAAAAAACTGAAAACGGATGCACCACTGTCAAGAATCGAGTCGGTCATGGATGCCAGCATGCTGGCCGACTCGGTTTGTAACCACGCCAGTAGCTTCATGACGATAAGCGTAAAAGCAACCAGAACCGACGCGGTACTGGCCAGCTTGACCCAAAAAGAATACTGGTTTTGATAGTTTTTTTCTGGTTTCACGTTACAGCCAAAAAGTTGCGAGTACGGCGGGCGTTATTTTGATATTCTAGCGCTCTTTAGGCTGTTAATAAAATTATCATGTTGCATTTAGTCCTATTTGAACCCGAAATTCCGCCGAATACCGGTAACGCCATTCGGCTGGCAGCTAATACCAATATGAAACTGCATTTGATTGAGCCGCTGGGGTTTGAACTCGATGAAAAAAAAGTACGTCGAGCCGGCCTCGATTATCGGGATCTGGCCAATGTCAGTATTCATAAGAATTGGTCGGCGTTTTTAGAAAACGTTGAACATGGCCGCATCTTTGCTTGCACAACACGTGGTTCGACACGTTACACCGACGTGCAGTACCAAGCCGGCGACGTGTTATTGTTTGGACCGGAAACGCGTGGGTTACCGATGGAGGTGTTGCAGACCTTTGATCAACAACAATGGTTACGCTTACCTATGGCGGGTAACAGCCGCAGCCTGAACTTATCGAACTGTGTTGCGATTTTCGCCTACGAGGCCTGGCGGCAGTTGGGATTTGAGGGCGCGATCTAAGTGCGCCTTTAGCAATTGCCCGATTTCATTGTTATTAAATGCCAGGTACAGCGGTACGGGATCTCTCAGACGCTCGCGCCGATATGGTTTTTCAGTCCAGTCAGGCAAGTTGTGTTTATAGTCGATAACACCATCGACTCGATTTAAGTCCAGCATAGCAAAGCAGTCCAATGGCGCATTGGCTTTATAATAGGACACGTGCTTGGGCAAAAATGTGCGCTGTACGTCACTGCCCGAATAACAAACGGTATGGTCCTGGTTGCCGCTGAGTAGTTCTTGCTCGACCGTGTCATCCGTTGTGAACAGGTATAAAGCGTCGTCCATTGCGATGGGCAGCTCAGAATAGATGAAATCAGCCTCGAACTGATGCTTCTGTACACCAACCAGCAGGTGCGCGCGTTGCTCCAGTAACAAATTGCGTGCGCGAGGCCAATTACTGGCTGAGGTTTCAAGCTCGTCTACGGCATTGGCCAGCAGTTGGCTTATCAATTCCCATAAACTGCCGCTGCCGTCGGCATTGGTCAGGCCCGGCTGAATGGAACTGGCGGCGACGAATTGCGTTGGCATATCGATCGGGCGCAGTTGATCAGGTAGCTCCAATTGATACTGTTTTTTCAACTCCGCCAATCGACCAGATGCTTTCATTGCGCTGAGGCGCTGATAGAGCGGCTCAATCAAGTGTTTATAGCTGTCATGCAGGTAATGGTACCCGGCATCATCTCGTAAACGGTAAATCACATAGTCGCCGGGATTTTCCAAGGTTAGGTTGCGTAATTGAAAATCGGCGATTAACGCGGCATCGATGCGCCCTGAATTGAGCAGTTTCGCGACTTGCTCGAATTTCGTTTGTTGAAATACCGGCCGGTCAAAGTCGGCATCCTCCAGTACTTTTTCGGCAGCCCGCATACCGCTTACGTGGGCGACGCTATCAATCGCTTTTATTGTGCACAGGCCACACTCGCTGCGTTTCGCCACAAGCACAATGGAGAATTCGTACAAGCGAAAAGGTACTCGGTTTAACGACGGCAGTTGTTCTTCTAAGTTGGCCAGGCGGCCAAGTTCACCCGCAATTTCACCGCTTTCTGCGAGTTGTTCCGCACGCAAACGAGGCAGAGGCTGATAGTTAAGCTCTACCCCTAAATCGGCGTACGCCTCTTCCAGTACCGCAGTGACATAATTCACCATCGGCCCGGGAGTAGGCTCGCGAAAAGTCAGTGATTGTTGAGCTCCGGCAGAGAACACCGATAGCAGGGTGCTCAACAATGCAAGTAAAACAATAAATTTCATACAACAACGGGTCTTTGGATGACAGAATAAGACCGAGTCAGTATACCAGTTTACGGCTGAAAATATCCACGTTGCAAAATTTCGCCATTATTCATCATCCTACGACCCCGGTACCAGACATCGGTGAGTGTGAAGCTGTCCGGGCACAGCAAGTTGAGGTCGGCATCAGCACCGATTTCAATGGTTCCCTTGTGGTCTAACTTAAGCCGCTTAGCCGCATTGCTGGCCGCCACAGCAAAAACCGTTGCCGGTGGAATGCCGTCACGCAGACATTCCTGTACGGTTTCTAGCAGACTGACGGCGCGACCAACCTTTAACCCTCGTAATTGTCCATGGGCGTCAAAGTCCGGCAGGCTGGCATTGGCGTCGGTACTGATGCTGATCTGTGAGACAGCGACACCAAGATCAAGCAGTTGCGCGACGCATTTAGCGGCCGGGATCTCCCCTTCAGCGACAAGCTCGGGTGTCGTCGAGCAGGTAAGGTCGAGCATCATACCTTGCTTGGCAAGGTGAGCTCCCTGCTGCACGAGCCCGGTGTGGCGATTAATGTGAGTTGGATAGAACTGATTAACGTCAACGTCGAAGTCCTGCGTTACCTGCTCGATAAGAGAGAGTTGGCTTTGTTCGTCGCCGACATGCAAAAAGGTAACGCCGGCTTTCCCGCTCAGCAAACCACCAACTTTTGCTTCACTGGCGACCCGGGCGAGTTCGGCAGTAGTAAGCTGTGAGCCGCGCTTGTCAGCGATCGCCAGTTCACCAATGCCTATCATCTTATCGATCAGGATAAGGTCATTGCGAATGCTGCCGGTCACGGTCACGACCGGATACTGGTAGCTGCCGGTATAGCAATAGGTGGTTAAGCCCAGGTTGGACAAACCATGGGCGTTCGCCAGCATATCTTCTAAGGTGCGGGTCGACGCGTCGGTGCCAAGCCCGGATACCATGGTTGCGATACCAGCCTCAATGGCGTCGGTAATTGGCATAACCGGCGTGCGAGTGTGAAAACCACCCTCGCCACCGCCACCGTTAAAGTGAGCGAGCGGGTCAATAAAGCCCGGCACCAGCCAGCGTGCTTCTGCATCTATCGTTTCGACGTCAACGCCGGAACCGGTTAAGGTCAGCTCAGGTGCGATAGCGGCAATACTACCGTTGGCCATCAAAACATCGTTTAGGCCCTGATCGGCGGGTGAAAAAACACGGGCGTTTTTAATCAGTGTTAACATAAACTACTTAAATCCTATCAGTACAGCGATAACGATGGCGGCGACAGACATTAACATGAGCATAAGCTGGAAGCGCCAAATCACTTTCAGCCAGTCACCCCAGCCTAATTTGACGGCGCCGAGACAGCCAATTAATGAAGCAGACGTTGGAATCACAATATTAGTCAGCCCATCACCAAGTTGAAAGGCCAGTACGGCGATTTGACGACTGACACCGACGAGGTCCGATAACGGTGCCATCAGCGGCATGGTAAGTGCCGCCTGACCCGAACCGGATGCAATAAAGAAATTAAATACCGACTGGAAGACCAACATCAACACCGCACTGCTGGCGGCTGAAAAATCACCGATGGAGTTACTGGTATGGTGCAAAATGGTATTTAGTGTTGATGGCGTAGCCGGGTCGTCGCCGCCAAGCAGCAGAACCAGCCCTTTGGCAAAGCCTACGATTAGAGCCGCCGGCAACAAGTCTTTAGCGCCCTGATTAAACGCGTCAGCGACACCATTGGCTGTCAAGCGTTTACCGACTATGGCTACGAGACCGGCAATAATCCCAATAACAAAGAATTGTGCGGCAATTTCGGGAATGTAATAGGCACGGGTGGTTACGCCCCAGATAACCCAAATTAAGCCAACCAAGAACACCAATAAAATACTGCCGTCGGTGGCACTAAAGCGTGCGTTGATGGTTTCCGCCTGGCCTCTCGCCGCCTGTGACTTGGTTCGTTCGCTGTACCGCAGCGTAAAAACCAATCCCAGCAAGGTAAAGCAGAACCACAATAAACCGCGGTATGCAGCACCGGACAACAGCGGTACTTCGGCGATGCCCTGAGCGATGGCGACGCTGAACGGGTTCATCCATGACGTAGCAAAGCCAATTTGTGTGGCAACATAGGTGATGAGTACCGTCGTGGCGGCGTTATAGCCCAACGATCGCATCACCGGATACAGCACCAGGCAAAATGCGATGGCTTCTTCTCCCATGCCAAAAATGGCGCCACCCAGTGAAAATAAGAGAAACATGGCGACTAAAAACGCGCGGTCAAAGGCCTGCGTTTTTTGAATCAGACGCAATACGCCATTCTCAATGGCCTGTGTTTTTAAAATGATACCGAAGGAGCCACCAACGATAAGAATGAAGGCAATAACGCCAATGGCAGAACCCCATTTGGTACCGGACACCAACCCTTCGAAGGCAACATTAGCCAGGCCCATGTCACCACCTTCGGCAAATAGCGGTGGTGCACTGGATGCTTCGTCGGCGTATTGAAAACTTCCGGGTTCGATAACGGTTCTTGAGGTTGTGCCATTGGCACTGTCTTGCTCAACGGTTTGTACCGTAAAAGCGCCCGCAGGCACTAACCAGGCGGTTAGTGCTGCGAACAATGAAACGAAGAATAAGATGACCAGCGCATCGGGCATGGCCATCTTTTGGTTATGATTTGTCATCGCGTTTGCCGTTAGAAGTTAACGGTGTAACGTAAACCGACTTCACGTCCCATCCAGTCATGAATTGACGACGCATAGCCATTGGTTGGCGATGACGCATAAGGAGGCTCCTCGTCCAATAGGTTACTGACCGTTAACAACAGTTTGTGGTTGTCCATAATTTGATAACCAAAGCTGGCATTCCAGGTTAGCCAGGAATCGACCTCAGTGTTGCCGCCCCACTGGAAGTCACCGTCGCCCATACTGCTGACATAATGGCCGATCAGACTGGCATCAATTGCGCCTTGATACCACTGCACACCGAAGTCGGCAACAAAATCAGGACGGGCAATTTCGGCAGCCCCGCTTAAACGACCGAGCAAGTCTTCGGGTTCGGCATCCTCGGTGGCTTTACGTTCATAACTGAAGGTCTTTGTGGCCGTTGCAAACAATTTGAATTGGCCATAAGCGTCTGTGTCGAGATCGTAATTGGTGTTGATGTCGAGGCCATCGGTGGTTTGCTCACCAACATTAAAGTAGCCGGTGCGCATATAAAAAATATCACCGTCACCATCGACCACACAGCCAAACTCACCGTTTAATTCAGCAATGGTGTTGACCACAGGCGCGTTACCGGCAACACAGGCGTCCAACGTTGTATTGGCATCGATATCGACAATATCTTCATGGTCGTAACGCCAGTAATCGGCGGTAACTTGCCAGTTGTCAGTAATGTTCCATGACACACCGGTATTATAGGCGGTTGAGTTTTCGGCTTTGAGATTAGGGTTACCGATGGTTTCCTGATCCAGCTCTAATTCGCCCAACGCTGCGCCATTGTCACCACATAAGCTGGCATACGGAGAACCTGCTTCACAGTCAACATAGGCCGCGGATAATGACGTTCCGGCACCCAACTGGTTAAGCGATGGCGCGCGGAAACCCGTACTTGCCGAAGCACGCAGGACAAGATCATCGGTTGCACGCCAGCGAATCGATACTTTTGGATTGGTGTCGCCGCCAAAGTCGGAATAATGGTCATAGCGCAACGCCCAAATGGTATCAATGGTATCGGTTAACGGCACATGAAACTCACCGTAAACAGCATACTGGTCACGATCGGCAGCGGCCTGACTCGCACCTAACGCAAACACACCGTTGTTGGCGGCAATATCAGCGGGATTGTCCCAAATTTCTTCGGTACGATATTCGCCCCCAAAGACGGATTTAACGTAGCCGGCGGGTAATTGGAACAGATCGCCACTGAGGTTAAAATCAAAAGAGGTAAGCTCCGATTCACCACGACGCGGCGCTAATGTGCGTAGCGATGCCAGCACAGCCTCGCTGTTGTCACGCCCCAAGTTGAATGGATTAAACTCGCCAGCCGCCGTTGCCGCATCGACCGCGGCTACTGAATAAAAGCCACCGGTATGCAGAATTTCATTTTCGGTCTTGCCGTAGGCTAACGCGGTTTCCCATTGCCAGTAATCGAATTCACCACGCAGGCCGGCCAATACCCGGATTGATTCATCGGTGTAACTCTGTGTTCGGCGATCCGGAAAACGGGAATCAACATAGATAGGGTCTTCGCTGCCGTCCTGCTGATCGATTTGCTTAGCCCAATCGGGAATCACGGGTGAGTCAGCAGGAACGGTAACCGAAAAGGCCGCACCCGAATCGTAGGAGTGCCCTTCATTCTGTTGGTACATCGCTTCAGCAAAAAACTCAGTGGTGTCGTCGATACGATAAATGTGACTGAGCGTAGCCCCCATGTTGTCATAATCCGGTTGGATCGCACGCTGTATGACGTAGTCATAATCACAACGCTCGCCGGCTACCGCGGTACCGTCGTTGCAGTACGGTTCGGCGTATTCGGTGCCGTCGATTTCAACAAAGGTATTTGACTCATAAGTAACATCGATGGGGCGGTCTGAGTTAAATAGAGCATTTTGTTTGACCACATCAAGAATGACCGTGGTGTTTGAATTCTTGGTGGAGAAACCACCGACATAAGTGGCATTGACACGGCTGGCATCGGAACTGGCGGTGTCATCACCGTACATCAGCGAGAGTTCGTGGCCTTCGTAGTCATCGCGTAGAATAAAGTTAATGACACCCGCGATGGCATCAGAACCGTAGACACTGGACGCGCCGTCGGTGAGTACATCCACCCGTTCAATCGCCGCCATAGGGATGTTGTTCACATTGACAAACGAATCGGAGCCATTGGCAAACGAGCTGACGTTAACACGGCGACCGTTAACCAGCACCAATGTCGAACTGCTTCCTAAACCTCGTAAACTAACCCCGGCTGAACCCGCCGGCGCACCATCAGCACCACCGACATTGCCGTTGGTGGTAAACGTGCCGGCTGTTGCCGCCTGAGGTAAATCGCGCAGAAACGAACCGATGGTAAGGTGACCACGATCGACAATATCTTCCTGGCTAAATACTTGAACTGGATTAGCACCTTCCATGTCCACCCCTTTTAGGCGTGAACCGGTGACCTGGATAGTTTCAACGTCTTGTTGTTGTTCTGTTTGTTGTGCGTCCTGCGCTTGCTGCATAGCAGCCGCGATCGGGGATAGGCACAGACCCGCTACGGGTACGATCAGACTCCACTTGGACATAATAAATCTCCTTTGTGGTTTTTTAATTATTTTTAGAGAAACCTGCTCAACGGCAGGGAATTTTATGTCACGAGTCCTGTCACAAATCGGACAGACGGCGGCTCATGAATAACGATGAGTTGGCTAGATAGCCAAAGCGGAAGAGGTGATTTGACACACGCTCGCCGCAGTAACCGGGCGGTTACCGTGGCCTATTCGTCAAACCATTCTGACAAGTAGAAGCTATCGTAGTGATAGCTGGATAGTTGATAAGCTTTTTTCAGCATAGTCGTTATAATGTTCTTATTATCGCAGTCAGCATTGACTGTTTTATAGGGATAGCATTAGCGTGAAAGGCTGTCAATTTTACTAAATAGCATAGTAGTGTCGCTCTACGTATGCGGTGATGTATCAACAGAGGTCTGAATTTATGTTCAAGCGCGTTACTCAAAGTCTTGCGTTCGCTGCATTAACGGCAGCCGGAATGTCGAGCGCGGTAGCTCAGGAAAATGACGACAACTATCGCCATTTATTCATGGCAGGTGGTGCACTGACGTTGTGCTCAAGCTTTAATTCCAACAACTGTGATGAGGTTGACTGGATTGATAGCGAAAAAATGCGCACTGACCGTTATTTGAATCTATCCGAGAAATTTCGTCTTGAGGCCACCTCTGACCGAGTCTGGAGCGCCTACCGTGAGGAAACCCGGAAGAAAGTCGTCGATGCCTTGGAGTTGATTCACGAACGGGTGAATGAAGACATCATCTCCGAGCGTGTTTTCGAACGCGAGTTTACCCGCCGGGCGACACTGCCAACGTACAACCTGCTGTCTGACGCCGAGTATGCGAAGATCATTGATCTGCTGGAAGTACCGATGTCGAGTGACTTCCCGGAAGTGGTCAATGTCGACGAATCATTGAACCAAGAGGCTGCATCACTGTACCGCCGCTTCATGGACATTGCCGCTCAAAATGTCGCAGAAGGTAAGCAGCCGGTCGTTTACTTTTCAACCTCAGCCTCTCGTGACCCATATGAAGCCATCGATTTCTATCACAGCTTATTTACCCAGCTTGGCGCCGATGCACGCTGGTTGCCGTTGGATTCAGCGGTGGTTGAAGCGCGCGCAGAAGGCCGTTGTGACGAACTCAACGAGGTTCAGGAAGAAGTGCTCGGTGCGTACGATCGGGATCGGGTCCATCGTGACGATTACCAGCAACAGGTAGAATTTTGTAAGTCCGCGGAAGCAGAGTATGAAATGCTCGCCAATGCCGACGCGATATTTTTTAATGGCGGTGACCAGAACCTGACACGTAATACGTTCGTCAAGGACGATAACAGCCCATCAGATCTACTGCGTATGATCGTCGCCAGAGTCCAGCAGAAGAAGCTGGTGGTCGGCGGAACCAGCGCAGGTACTGCGGTGTTAACCGCAAAACCAATGATTTCCAACGGTACCACAGCATCGGCAATTAAAGATGGCAGCGTCGCCACCAATCCACCGCCGTTCGGCTGTGACCTGGATAACACCTGCCCGGCTAATACCGGCCCTGATACGCTGACTTATCACCCGTTTGGTGGCCTGGCACTGTTTCATTTTGCCAGCCTGGATACACACTTCTCAGAGCGTGGCCGGCAGGGCCGTTTAATTCGATTAGCTGCTGACAGCACCACGCCACTATCCATCGGTATTGATGAGAATACCGCCATGCTGGTAAATCTGGAAAAAGGCGATTTCGATATCATCGGTGAACGTGGGGTGTTCTTCGTCGAACATGCGCAAGGTGCAGCAAACGCCGTCGCGGCAACGTTTCATTATTTGGTCGCTGGAGCGTCCGGTATGATGAACCCGTTTGGCCTGCAAACGGCAGAGTTTTCGAAAGGCAGCAACATCGTTAAAACCGAGCCAACCACCAACTTCTTGAGTGACCGCGGCTTAATCGACTCGATGCGAGTATTGTGTGGCGATCGTAAAGAAATGACGTTATTAAATAACGATTACCGTCTGGTTGCACGTATTGATGACAGCAGCCGTACGGCCAGCGCTGGTGGTGAATGTCAAATCATTAACGGCAAAATTGGTATTGCTTACCAACCAGAAGAGCAGCTATAACCTGCGTTAATCGCGCTGAAAAGTGGGCGGGGGTGGATTGCGTTAAGGCATCGAAAACCCCCTTTTTCAAAAGTGTCTGGTGCCAGGGATGGCGCCAGTCAAGCCCTACAGGGACGTACTTGCGGGCGTCTTTTGAAAAAGGGGTTAAGATGCCCAGCAATCCTCCCCCGTCCGCTTTTGTGTTGCGCCAAAGGCGCAACCTACACGCCGTATTGCTCGCGGTAGGCTTGTACTTTTGGTAAGTGCTCGTTGAACTCCGGATCGTCTTTCAAGAATTCGATGATGTCATTAAGGCCAACGATAGAGATAATGGTCGCACCAAAGTCGCGTTCCACTTCCTGAATGGCGGACAATTCGCCTTTGCCCTTTTCCTGACGATCCAGTGCAATCAGCACACCGGCCAGGCTGGCGCCATTGGCTTCGACAATTTCCATGGATTCACGAATGGCCGTGCCGGCGGTAATGACGTCGTCCACCAGCATGACCTTGCCGGTCAGTTCAGCGCCGACCAGGTTACCGCCTTCGCCGTGGTCTTTCTTTTCTTTACGGTTAAAACAGTACGGCGTGTCCTTCTGATGATGGTCGTATAACGCTACAGCGGTTGCCGTAGCAATGGGAATGCCCTTGTAGGCTGGGCCAAAGAGCACATCAAAGTCGACATTTGCATCCATCAGTGCGGCCGCATAGAAGCGTCCCAGCTTGGCAAGGTCCGAACCTTTGTTAAATAAACCCGCATTAAAAAAGTACGGGCTGGTGCGACCTGATTTTAACGTGAATTCACCAAATTTTAGCACGCCTCGCTCGATGGCAAACTCAATAAACTGTTTTTGATAGTCTTTCACTGTGTGACTCCTGACCGCTTACGCCAATGCCGATTTCTGGATATCAATCAGCTCTTTGATGCTGTGGCGGGCAATTTCCACCAGGCTTTGCATTTCATCGTAGCTGAAGGCTTCGCCTTCGGCGGTGCCCTGAATTTCAATAAACTTGCCGGCTTCGGTCATGACCACGTTCATGTCGGTCTCTGCTTTTGAGTCCTCAATGTACTCGAGGTCGCTGACCGGTTCGCCATTGACGATGCCGACAGAAATGGCCGCAACCATTTCCTTTAATGGGTTCACTTTAATTAAGCCTTTGCTGCGCATGTAATTAATTGCATCGACCAACGCCACACAGGCACCGGTGATCGACGCCGTACGGGTACCACCGTCAGCCTGTAACACATCACAGTCCAACGTAATGGTGTTCTCACCCAGCGCTTTTAAATCGAGGCAGGCACGAAGAGAACGGGCGATCAGCCGTTGAATTTCCATGGTGCGGCCGCCTTGTTTACCACGTGCGGCCTCGCGCTGCGAACGAGTGTGCGTCGAGCGTGGCAGCATACTGTATTCAGCCGTTACCCAGCCTTGTCCCTGACCTTTTAAGAAACGTGGTACGCCCGTTTCAACGCTAGCATTGCAAAGTACTTTGGTATCGCCAAACTCGATAAGTACTGAGCCTTCCGCGTGTTTGGTGAAATTGCGAGTAATGGTAACCGGACGAATTTGTTGGGCAGTACGGCCGCTTGGACGCATGGCATCTCCTGTGATTGGCTTGAAGGTTTATGAGCACGTATTGTAGCAAATTCGTGCAGTTAATGGATCGCTTAACCTCCATCAACGTATTACACTATACGACAAGCAACGATGAGCGGGAGGCAGTATGTCGCGTTCAGATGACGAAGAGTTTGAATTGTTCCGCCAGGAAATGAACGATGTAACGCCCTTAGTCGGCGATGAGGTGGCGGATATCCGCACAGCGTTTGAGCCGACATTAGCGCAGAAGGAGCGGCGTCGGGCGGCGGAAGCGGAAGAACAGGAAAATGTGAATTTTCTTTCGACCGAATACGTTGAGCTGGTTGAGCCGGACGAAGTGATTGAATATCAACGTGATGGCGTGCAAACCGGTGTTTTTAAACGCCTTAAACAAGGCCGTTATGCGATGGAGGCAAGCCTGAATTTGCACCACCACACACTACGGGAAGCCCGTACAGCGGTGTTTAACTTCATTCAGGACTGTCACCAGGCTGGTATCCGTACCGCGTTGGTGATTCACGGCCAGGGCAAACACAGCAAGCCGCATCCGGCATTAATAAAGAGTTACACCAACAAATGGTTGCGCGAGATGCCGCCGGTATTAGCCTTTCACAGCGCGCAACGACCGCACGGTGGCCGCGGTGCAGTGTATGTGATGCTGAAGAAAAACGCCGAACAGAAACAAAAAAATCGCGAAAAACACGCGAAAAAATAAGGAAAGACCATGATTCAAAGTATGACGGGCTATGCTCGCTACGAACATAAAGCAGATTGGGGTACCGCAACGTGGGAGATACGCTCGGTAAACCAGCGGTATCTGGAAACCTTTTTCCGCTTGCCGGAAAACTTCCGTGCGTTGGAAAACACCCTGCGCGATCAATTCCGTAAAAAACTGCAGCGCGGCAAAGTCGAATGCAAGCTGTATGTCCACATGGACGAAACACGTCAGACCGAACTATCGATCAATAAAGAGCTGGCGAAAAGTGTTATTGCCGGTGCTAAATGGGTCAGTCAGCACGCGGCGGCCGGACAACTCAACCCGATTGACGTATTAAAGTGGCCCGGCGTGGTGAGCGCCGAAGAGCAGGATATGGACGCTTTGCAACATGAAATCTTGCAGGCGCTGGATAAAGCCACCGCTGACTTTATTGATAACCGCAAAAGCGAAGGCGCGGCCATTGACCGGATGTTGCAGGAACGCCTTGATGGTGTCAGTAAACAGGTAACTTTTGTCCGTGAACGTATGCCAGAAGTGATGAAATGGCAACGTGAGCGCTTACTAACCCGTTTCGAAGAAGCGAAAATCGAACTTGACCCTCAGCGCCTTGAACAGGAAATGATCATGCTGGCGCAAAAAGTCGACGTTGCTGAAGAGCTCGATCGTTTGGACGCTCACGTAGAAGAAGCCCGCAAAATCCTCAAAAAAGGTGGGCCGTGCGGACGTCGCCTCGATTTCATGATGCAAGAGTTCAACCGCGAAGCCAACACCCTCGCCTCTAAATCCATTAACGCCGACATCACCGCCGCCGCCGTGGATTTGAAAGTGTTGATTGAGCAGATGCGTGAGCAGATCCAAAATATCGAGTAGGTCGCGCCTTTGGCGCGACTCAGTCCATCCCAACTATCTCCTAGCGGTTTAATGATTCGTCGATGGCGACGGCATTAATCGTGTAATCAGAAAATGTTTGGCAACGAACACCCCCCGACCCTAATTTGATGGGAGATAGAGCATTTAAGCGCACATAATCTACGCTTTACGTTTCACCGGCACAGTTCGTGTATGAGGGGACGTTAAGAAGCTTGCTTTTAAATTGGTATCAACTAAAATAATTAACCTAGTAGGTTAATAAAAATATGGATATACAATTCAAATCGAGAAAACTCGAGAAGCAGCTTAGCCAAGATAAAGAGATGCAGAAGGCCTACGGAAGCAATCGAAGCAAACATCTTCGACGGGTGATGGTGTCGCTATCGGCTGCGCCTACCTTAGGTATATTTGCTCCGCCCTATAGCCCGCCTAATCGATGTCATGAGCTAACTGGCAATAGAAAAGGGACTATTTCGATCGATCTCGATGGTCCATATCGATTGTTATTTGAACCTATCAACGATCCACTACCAACTTTGCCTGATGGCGGACTAGATTGGGGTGGCGTTACAGCAATTAAAATACTGGGAGTGGAGGATACTCATGATTAAAGTAAAAAATGAGTTTCACCCTGATTATGCGGTGCCTCCGGGCGAGATTCTGGAATATGAGTTAGAGCTTCGTGCGATGAGCCAAAAAGAGCTCTCTGATCGGACAGGCATTACCTCTAAGCATTTAATCTCAATTATCAAAGGGGATTCAGCGATAACACCTCAAACAGCGATTAAGCTTGAGCGAGTGTTGGGTATGCCTGTTGATTATTGGTTGAACCTAGAATCTCAATATCGAGAAATATTAGCCCGCAAGTCTGAGCAAAAACAGCTAGAACGCGACCTGGAATGGCTTAAGCGTGTTCCTGTGAATGAAATGGCAAAGCGTGGTTGGATAGAAAAGCCGAAAGATAAGATGGAGGTACTAGACCGCGTACTTAAGTTCTTCGGTATAGCCAGCGTGGCTCAATGGGATGATATCTGGCCGAACTTAGCGGTTGCATATCGACAGCATCAAAAGCATGAGGTGTTTCCTGAAGCCGTATCGGCTTGGTTGCGGAAAGGCGAGCTAGAAAGCCATAAGATTCAATGTAATAAGTTTGATAAATCTGGTTTTAAGGCACTACTTTCCGACCTTCGGGAGTTAACAACTAAGACACCAGAAAACTTCGTTCCTGAATTACAACAAAGATGTGCAAATTTTGGTGTCGCTGTAGTTTTTGTGCCCGCATTACCGAAAACGAGCGTGAGTGGTGCTACGCGTTGGCTCACAAAAGATAAAGCATTGATTCAGTTGAGCTTACGATATAAATCAAATGACCACCTTTGGTTCACGTTTTTTCATGAAGCCGGTCACATTTTACTTCATGGTAAAAAGGAAATGTTTCTGGAAGGAACCAACGGACTGGATGGTAAAAAAGAGGAAGAAGCGGATAAATTTGCCGAAGAAATGCTTATACCGCGAGCTGAGTTCAATGCCTTTGTGAAAGCTCGTAACTTTTATGCCGATGATATAAGTAGGTTTGCCGACGCTATTGGTATAGCGCCAGGAATCGTAGTGGGTCAATTACAGCATAAAAAGTTTTTGCCGCAGAACTTTTGCAACGAATTAAAACAACGCTATAAGTGGGAGGGGTAAGATGTTTTCAGAGAACTATCAGCAGATAGAAAAGAGAGAATACCGAAGGTTTCTGAATGCTTACTCAATATAATCGGATTTAAGTCCTACTTTCATATCCTACAACTCAGTAAACCTCAGCAATCGAACAATATTTAACGCATCATCAATCCCCCGGTGATGCGTGCCTTCAAAAGACAAACCATGAGCCCCAAGCCTCTAACTTATAGTCCTTTAACCATAGGTCTATTTGAGGGACGACACTTGGGTTCATAGGCTCAGGCCGCTACCGAGACTTTTCATAGACCGTCATTGTGAAGTGAACGGGTTCGGTAGTGCTGTTTAGGTAGGTGTGTTCGACATCCATTTCGGCGGTCATTGAGTCACCTGCGGATAACGTATAAGTTTCCTCATTCACCAAAACGTCTAAACAACCCTCCTCAACGTGAATGAGTTCAATGGTTCCTTTAGAGTGCGCTTCAGATACAAATTGTTCTTTGGGAAACATGGACCACCGCCATAACTCAATCATGATAGCGCCCTTTGAACCGGCAAGCAGTCGAGCAGAGCCCCCATGATCACCATTCCAAAGTGTCGGAATATCCTGAGGCTGTCGAATCGTTACTTTTGGATCGTCTGACACAGCTACGATATCAGCAACAGAAACAGCGAGTGCATTGGCTAATTTACACAGAATCCCTATGCTTGGGTTTGCACGCCCTTTCTCTATTTGCACTAGCATTCCCTTGCTGATTTCGGCATTTTTAGCCAGGTCATCAAGAGACATACCGTACTGTTTGCGAAAGCTGTTGACGCGTTTTGCGATAGCTTCATTAATAGCTGCTTTATCTTTATCGGTCATTATATTGACTGTTTATTTCTTTATATTAAACTAACGATGATTTCCATTATCGTTGACTTAAACGATTAGAACAACACAGGAAGTTATAATGTTTGAGTTTGTCAGTGTATTCGTTATGGGTGCCGTAATTTCTGGTGGATTGATTATCGCGATTGGTAGCCAGAATGCCTTTCTGCTAAAAACCGGGCTAACCAATAATCATCCGTTTGCAGCAGCGACGGTTTGCTTTATCGGCGATATCCTACTTATTGGTGCGGGCGTGTTTGGCGTTGGCTCGCTCTTTTCGATTGAAAGCATCTGGGGGCAAATGCTGAGCCTAGCGGGCGCTATATTCTTAATTTGGTATGGCAGTAATGCGCTAAAAGCTGCAATAAAAGGTGAAAGTCGATTATCGGTAGACGAGAGTGAAAGCAAAAGAACTTCGCTTAAAAGCGCATTATTGATGGCTTTTGCGATGACATTTTTAAACCCACACGTTTATATCGACACCGTTGTTCTGGTTGGCGGCGTTACTGCCGGGCTTGAGCAAGCCTATAGACCGTGGTTCGTGGCCGGCGCTTTATGTGCCTCCGCAACGTGGTTTTACACATTGGTATTTGTTGCAAGAAAGCTCGCTAACAAACTTAATAAACCAAAAACGTGGCGTATTATTAATACATTAATCAGTGCAGTAATGTTTCTAATTGCGAGCCGCCTTGTAGTCGATCTAATTCCTCACTGGCTCTAAAAAATAATGATACAAATAGCCAGAATGTGTCGCGCCCCGCTAAAGCGCCTCGGGATAATGCTCTTGCAGCAATTCGTTAACGACGGCCAGGTTTTGCCCCAGTTTTCGCAGTGCAAGCAACCGCGTTTTGCTGAACTTAGCGTCTTTGCGAACAAGACGCAGGATATAAGCTGATCGCGTTCCCTGGTTAACGTTCTCAGATTTATGAAAGAAGGCGTTGCAGAACAGCAACGCATCGCCGGCGTCGAGTGCTGGCGTCACTTTGGTTCTTTCTAAATAATCGTATTCCTGCTGCGTTATCTGAAAAGGTAAATGCTCAGGCACGGATGGATCGACAACGCGCACTAACGAATGCAATTGGTTGGCCTCACGGATTAGCGATAACCTAACCGCGCCTTCTTCCATGACGATGGATAGTTGTCCGGAGCCGGGTTCTTTAACTGGGGTCAACGGAATCCAAACCGTTAGCATTTCCTCCGGGTTCTCCATAAAGCCGATGGAGTCAAAATCGGTGTGAAACGGAAACCCCTGGTCTTGCGGTGTTTTCTCCAGGTAGAGATCGGATAATATGCGGTAGTCGGGTAACAGCTCAGCTATGGTTTCAATGATGCCCAACTCTTGTTCGCGAAACACCATTGGCCCGTAAATAGCCTTATCATAGATATCGGCGTACCATGTTTGTCCATTGGGCATTGCACCGAGCTTGCGGGCTAATGCAGCTTGGGTTTCTTTGCTCAGGACTTTTTGCAGTACTTGGCCATGGTGTGGTGAGATGCTTTGCAGGAAATCGTGTTGGTTGTGCATAGGAACTCCTCGCTGAGCGACCGTTAAATGAATGTTCGCTCACAAAATGCAGCACAACATAGTTTAGTCGATGAGAAAACTCCTTATGCGAAAAAATGACAAGAAAATAGAGCGTGAAATCATTCGTCAGCTGACCCACGTGTGTGAAGAGGCCAAATTTGACCATCAAGGCTTTATTTGGCTGACGCACGACGTCGATTACCAGCGCTTTCCGCAGAGTTTAAAGGTAACTCTGGTATTCAATGAGCAAGTCGATGAAGTGGTTATGCTGTCTGAGTTTGGCCAATTAGTTCCAAACGTTCAGGCTGCGCTGGAACCCATCATTGGTGGTATGCTGCCAGCTAAACAAATTGAAGCTCGTCGTGAGCATACCCTGCAATGATGGGTTAAGGACTGATCATGTGTTACCTACGTTACTTCTTTGTGTTTTTCTGCTTTATTTTATCTGCGCCTACTTTGGCAGAGGCGAGTCGCCTGCAGCAGGTTGAACGATTTGTTGCGGCATTCAATGCACATGATGCAGCGAAAATGGCGCAATATGTGACTGAGAACGTGCAGTGGCTATCGGTAAATGGTGACAAGATCACGGTTGAAACCAGTGGTAAAGAAAGCTTGGTTAAGGCGATGAGCGGTTACTTTAAGTCTTGTCCATCGTGCCAAAGCCAATTAGAAGACTTTGCTGTGTTAGGCAGTCGCATCAGCGTTGTGGAAGAGGCCAGCTGGCGCGGGAACGGCGAGCTCCGTTCGCAGAAAAGCCTGGCCGTTTATGAATTCTCTAATAACTTAATCCACCGAGTTTACTACTTCCTCGCTGACTAGTTATATCATGAATTGGAAATATGTAGCTGATATATCTACTTTTTTTGCGCGGAAAACAAGCGAGTTTTAAGAGCGGCACTGTAGGTTCGGCTCACCTTAAGTGCCTTCTCATTGGTCAGTTCGATGCGGTATTCCGAGTTTCGAAGTGCTTCGATGTGCTGGATATAGCGAATATTGACGGCTGTCGATTTATGAATGCGAACAAACTCGGGGGGTAATATATTTTCGACTAAATGCTTAAGTCGGGCTCTCATAACATAGGTTTCGTTATGCGTGTGAATACACATATAATCACCGGCGGCATCAACCCAAACAATCTCATTAAAGGGCACGAATTGGCCTGAGTTACGTCCATCCGTAATGATCAGTTTTTCACTTTCTACCCGATAGCTGGATGAGGACGATGAGCCAGCTCCAGGGCTGCCATCCAGGGCATCGGAAGCGGTCAGTAGTTGTTGCTTATACAGCGGATCTGGGCGCCTTGCTCTAACCCGTTCAATGGCCTCATTCAGACGGGCTTGGCGCACGGGCTTTAGCAAGTAATCAACCGCTTCAACCTCGAATGCCCGAACCGCGTATTGATGAAATGCGGTCACAAAAACAATGGCTGGATGTTGCTCGGGTTGAAATTGCTTGAGTAGGTCAAAGCCGCTTTTGCCCGGCATTTGAATGTCGAGAAAAATTAAATCCGGTAGATCATTTTTAACGCACTCAATGGCTTCATCGACACTGGTCACCATATCAATAATATGAATACCATCCACTCGTTCGAGTCTTAGCTTCAGGCCTTCAATAGCACTCAGTTCATCGTCAACTAATAACGTATTTAATGTTTTCATAAGGCGCTACTTTGTAGTTCGCGAGGTATTAAAATGTTCACCCAAGCACCCCCTTCGGGTCGGTTTCCCATAGATAACTGAGCGTCGTCCTCATAAGTCAGTCGTAGGCGCTGTTGGCAGTTGTCTAAGCCGATGCCGCGTTGGCAATGATACTACTGCTCCTCAAAGCCTTTACCATTATCCGTGACCTGGATGTGAATACCTTCTTGGCTGGCGCTAAAGTCAACGGCAATTGACATGGTTTGATTGGCGAGCATGCCATGTTTCAGTACATTTTCGACCAATGGTTGTATTAATAAAGGCGGAATCAAGGCTGCTTCGCAATCGGGATCGGTTGTTATCGAGACATCCAGCGCCGTCTGAAATCGATTTTTCTCAATTTCCAGATAGGTCTTAAGCAGTGCTGCCTCCTCTGATACCGGAATCTTTTTTAGCGGATCGGTATATAAGCTGTAGCGTAAGAAATCACACAATTGCTCTAACATATCAACCGCACGGTCATTTTCATGTTTGAGAATAAGCGTGCAGATCGCGTTGATGCTGTTAAACATGAAGTGAGGGTTTAATTGATAGCGGAGCATTTTTAGCTGAGCTTCTTTGGCCAGGTGTGTCGCGCGCTCGGCTCTTTCGCGTTGCTCTACGTTGTCGAGATAGTTTTTGATGCTGTAATACACTGCGGTCCAGGCGGACAGCATGGTTAGTGAAGCGCTGGTCCAGGTACCAAAGTCAAACCATGACATTGGATCCCATGTTCCACCATACAGCGCTTGCAACGCATACCATTGAAATTGTGTCCAGACCAGCGCTGCGACGATGATCAATATAACGTGTGCAGCAACGGTATATTTATCAAAGCGCTTTGCCCGCTTGTAAAACGTATGCAGGCCCATTGTAATAAGAAAGCCGGAGCTGACATCAAGCAACAGATGGGGAACGTGGATCTGCCACGGTTCATCACTTGGCAGTTTGATCAAGAGTTCGGTCAATAGCGCATAAATAGACCATCCGCAGAACTGACAGAACCAAAACAACCGCAATCGCTCAACTAATTTTGACATCACCGGCTCACTTATCACATACGACTGTGGGCAGTAACTCAGCTGCCCACATCATGATTGCGTTAGTTACACGGCACCGTCAAGGCTTGTTCGCTCGGTTTGCTCACCAAAGCGACGTCAGCAATCGATAAGCTCGCTTGCGCGGAGCTATCCAGGCGTAGCATTATCGATGCCTTCTGATTAAGGTTCGAATTATCGCATCCTGTTTCAATCGCCAGCGTATTCCAGTCTCCCAGTTTCAATTGTGGCGTCGACTCCCTTAACTGCACTGCGTTAGTACACTGTTGTTGGTGACATAGCACACCCAGTCGAACCGGCTCACTGAGGTTATCGCTGAAACGGACTTTTGCCTGCAGAAAACGAGCTTCGCCATTCGTAAGCGATTCAAGCGGCTCTTCTCGGGCTAAGATCGCGGCAACAGACGTGTTGGCTTTATGCCAGACAAAGCGTCGCCCGTCTTCCTGATAAGCCAGGTTGACCGACTGCATTGTCACTGACTGTTTGTCAGCACTGGTTCCTGAAGGACCTGAGATGGGTGTTAACGCGTTATTAGCCTCTGCAAAACCCCAGTACCAGCCTTTTGCTAAGTTCCGTACAAACAACGGAACGCTGTTCGATTCCGAAGGGTTGTCAACGAGCCGCTTTTCTTCGTTCAGTAAGCCAATGTGTTGCTCACTTTCATAGGTGAGCCCATAACCGTACGGAAACAGTGGATCGTAATTGTCATCATAACGATTTAAGGTGAATTGGTCGTCATACTTGGGCCAGGAAAAACTCAGCTTACCTTTAAAGTCATGTTGGATTGCGCCATTGGCATCTCGCAAAATGACATCGGCTACGCCTTGCCCTTCCGAACCAGGTAGCCATGCGGCGACAAAAGCATCGGATACATTCAGTTCTTTATTGACCCATAAAGGACGTCCACTCAGAAACACGGAAACCGTTGGAATGCCCTGATCGTTGAGTTGTTTAAGTAGCGCATAGCTCTCGCTATCCACCTGGCCAAAATCTAATGATTGAATATCACCAAACCACTCAGCATAAGGCTGCTCGCCAAAGACGACGATAGCGACATCGGGCTTTTCATCAAAGCTGCCGTCCTCACTGAGCGTGACCGAGCCACCCGCAGCAACAACTTGCTGCTCGATACCCTCGTAGATTGAGGTCGCATTTGGAAAATCTGCGTTGGTGTTGTCAGTACCCTGCCAGGAAACGCTCCATCCACCGGCCTGCATAGCGATGTTATGTGCGCCTTTGCCAGCAACGAGAATATTGGCTTTAGGAGATATCGGCAGGACTTGCTTGTTATTTTTTAACAACACCAGCGATTCACGCACTGCTTGAGCGCCAAGCTCCCGGTGCTGTTTTGCATTAAACCACTCTGCGTGCTGGGTTTCGGGGCGTAAGGATGGCTTGTTGCGCTCGAACAGTCCCCAGCGTACTTTAACCCGGAGAATACGAGTTACAGCATCGTCGATACGTGCTTGTGGGATGACGCCTGATTTTACTTGTGCAACGGTATTTTTATAGAGTGCCTCAAAATGTTCCGGTGCCATTAATACGTCGATACCGGCATTGATAGCGGCGGCACATTGTTCCAGGTCGCATCCGTCAACAAACTTATGTGCGTTCCAGTCACTGATGACAAACCCGTCAAACCCCATTTGATTTTTCAGCACATCGGTTAATAAATACTTGTGACCATGAACTCGGGTGCCATTCCAACTATTAAAAGACGCCATTACCGACTGCACACCCGCCTCAAGCGCCGAAAAGTATCCGGCTCCATGAATATCACGAAGCTCGGCCTCATCAACGCGAGTATCGCCGCGATCGATACCAGCGGTGGTTCCGCCATCACCGATAAAGTGTTTGGCCGTGGCAATCCGATGATAGCCTTTCAAAAAGTCTTTGCCGACGGTGCCTTGAATACCTTCAACCACGGCTTTAGCGTATTGTTTTACCACTTCCGGGTCTTCCGAGTAACTCTCATAGGCTCTCCCCCAACGGTCATCCCTGGCAACGGCGACGGTGGGCGAGAAGCTCCATTCAATACCGGTTGCTGCAACTTCCTTGGCTGTTGCCTCACCTATCATTTTGATCAGCTCGGGATTACGAGTAGCCCCTAAACCAATATTGTGCGGAAACAACGTTGCACCAAATACGTTACTGTGACCATGCATAGCATCGGTTCCCCACATGGTGGGTATTGAACTGCCATCGATAGAATCATCGATGGACGCTTGGTGCATTTCATCGGCGTATCGTAACCAGGTATTTCGATCCGCCTGCTTATTGCCGTAGGGGGCGGTATTACCGCCATTCAAATAGGAGCCAAAGCCGTAGGTGCGCATTTGTTCCACGGTCAAGTAACCAATCTCCGGTTGAATCATCTGCGCAACTTTTTGTTCAACCGTCATGTTTGCCAGGAGTTCCTGAACTTTCTGCTCAACGCGGGTGCTATGGGTTTGGGGTTGTTTTTCTAAGGACCAGTCTATTGTTTGGGCTGACGCTAGGTTGCTAAAACTCATTAAACCCATCGACACCAATAGGGGTATCGATCTTCTAGTGAATTTGCGCTTTAGCATTTAGGTTCTCCTCGTGGGTATTCGGCTGATATAACGACTAAATTTGGTGTTAACGAGTGACCTGCAATCACTTTTCTCAAGTGACTGCAGGTAGGTGGGGTGAGTTTTTAGAACTTAATACCTGCGCGGATGCCGTAGTATCTCGGCATACCGAAACTACCTTTAGCAAAGCCTTTGGTTGTATTGTTCCAGTATTGAATGACTTCATCGGTTGCGTTATTGACAAAGATCTCAGCAAACCAGTTTTGATTTTGTGGCTCATACTTCAGTGAGGCATTCACTACGGCAAAAGCGTCACGTGAGTCATCCATGTAGGCTACCGCATCATCCGGCACTGCAAACGCCATATCATCCAAATGTTTGTCGACGTTCCAGATGGTTGAATAAGAATCATCCTTCCAACTCACGTTAAACCAACCATGGATGTATCCATAATCGCCCAAATTAACGGTGTGGGTGTAACTTAAATTGGCGGTGTACTCTGGTGTCATCGCCAGGTTGTTGCCTTTTAAATTGGTGGTAAGCAACGTATTAGTCGGGTCGATGGACTCTTCGTAGGATAAGTTAAACAAGTACTCTGGATCGTAATCCCATTTGGTAATCCAGTCTTCCGTGATGGTGGCATCTGTCCAGGTAACATAACCATTCACGCGGCCGTTTTCGTAGGGTTTCCAGTCAAATTCAAGCTCAATACCTTTGATGGTTGAGCCCGGCACATTTTGTGTGTAGTAGGCAATAACCGGTTGGTTTTGGTAGTCGAGAATCGGGTTGCCGTCGTCATCGAGGATCGGCGTACCATCTTCACCTTCAACCGGTGACAAACGCTCGACGTTGCCAATAGAGCCAACCGATGCGTATTGCATATCGGTGTAATCCGTATAGAAGAACACCGCCTGAAGGTTTAATGAGTTATCCAGCAAGCTTGACTTAGCTCCCACCTCCCAGGTGAGAACCTCTTCGGGATCGAACTGGGTCTCAAAGCGGGTGGTTTCGCCGGTTCGGTCATTGACCACCTCATACACATCGCCAATACCGCCGGCTTTAAACCCTGAGGCGACATAACTGTAAATCATGGTCGCATCAGTTAGGTCGTAATCAAGCCCAACGCGAAAGTCATTACGTGTCCAGCTTCCCTTATTGTCATTGGCAAAGTAAGACGCGTAAATCGATGGGTCTTCGAAGTAGTCCACGGGTAAATCATTCAGTGCCGTGCGGTTAAGCCAGCCCGGTGCGCAACCGTCGGCATTGGAACAACGGTAGGTTCGCCCACCTTTGTCTTCCTTAGTTTCGTCGCTGAACCGATAACCTAAGGTTAAGTGCAGTTTCTGCGTTAGATTGTAAGTGGCTTGGCCAAACAACGCGTAGGCATCGGTAGAGCGATCAGGCTGATCCCAAAATGACTTGTCGTCCATGGGGTTGTCGTAATAACCGTAGGTGGTTGTTTGTTCATGGAAGTAATTCAGTCCCGCTATCCAAACTAAGTCACCGTAATCATTCGACTGCAACTGCACCTCGGTAGAATAAGATTCTGCGCCAGTGCCATCAAGGAAGTAGGTTGCTCCATCCCATGGATCCAACGCCACTTCACTGTCTTGGGCTGAGGCGCGTTCCATGTCCTCATAGCCGAGCAACCACACGACACTCATGTCGTTGTCAAACGTATAGTTAAAGGTGTTTCGAAGGTAAGTTATGTCTAGGTTGAGCTCACCCGGTACGTTGACGACCGCTTGGTAGGTATTGTCGCTGGGTAAAAACGTTGAGCAGTCACCGCCGTACTCGGTGGAACGTCCTGATAATTTTTCACAATTAACGAGATCAACGTTGTTGCCGCTATCATTTATGTATTGTTGGAAAACGGTGTGATTGGAGAAGTTGCTATCGAGCGGTTCCCAAAGCGCACTGACCCGGTAAGAATACTCGTTCGCATTGTTGTAGAAATCATCTGCTCCGGCACGAGTCAGGGCTCTAATGCGTTGCCTTTCGGGATCGGTACCGGCACCATCAATCCACCAGTTCTCTCGCTGAGTGAGTGTTGAGCCGACACCGGAATACGAGTCTTCGGCGATAACTTCTGCATTGATAGCCTCATCGGATAAACGGCGTAGGTCATACTGATTCGGATCCCAGTAGCCTTCAAGATACGAATCACGTTTGAGTCCTTTACCAGAAACGCGGATTGCAAACTCGCTGTTCACTGGAATGTTGATAAAACCTTCAATGCTACGTGCATTGAATCGTCCCAGTTCGCCGCTCACGCTGCCAAATAGTTCACCAAATTCAGGTTTTGCAGAGATAACATTAATGCTACCGACGGTTGAGTTACGGCCGAACAAGGTTCCTTGTGGCCCACGAAGCGCTTCGATTCGGTCAACGTCGTACATCAGTGCCAGCGCACCTTGCATCCGGGGTGAGTATATACCGTCGAGATGGACGCCTACTGCCGGGTCACCCAGCTCAGTAATGTTTGTTGAGCGAACACCACGCATGGAAATAACAGGGGCTGATTGATCGGTTGCGGTTGAAATATCCAGACCAGGAACTAAGTCTGCGATGTCTCTAATATTATTTACGCCATTTTGCTTAAGTACCTCTTCGCTTAGCGCTGAGATTGCAACCGGGGTTTCCATTAACTTGGTTTTTCGTTTCGTTGCGGTCACCGAAATAACTTCTAAACCGCTCTCTGGTGCTACTTTTTCGTTATTGTCACTTTGTTCTTGAGCGTCAGAGTTTTGAGCTTCTGCTTGTTGTGCCTGTGCGAGCATTGGCATTGAACAGGCGAGCAATATGCCGAGGGTGATACCATTAAGTCGTTCCATTATTCTTTCCCACTTTCCTTTGATTGTCGGGTACTTGCGATACCTACTTAGGTGTTTTAAGTGCTGGATACTGCCTACGGATACATCACGTATTGTTAACAAATTACACAGTTCTACTGGGTGGGAATATTGGCTTTCGATAATGCGAGTGGTAAACGCTATGACCCGTGCAGACTTGTCACAAAATTTACACATATTGTATAAAAGGTTAAGCGGGGGATAACGGGACTTTAGACGTTAAACCTGGCTGAACATTAGCCACACACCACCCATATAAAGTAGCGTTATCAGTAGGCTTTCGAGGCCAATACGACCCGGACCCTGGCGCTCTCGCCGAATCAGCCCCATGAGCAAAACGGCGGACATTAACAGGGTAAGACAAAGCCAGAATAAGATGTCGTCGGTCATCGAGTGATAAATTGAGCCGTTACGGTAGGCGACATCCGATGCGGCGGTAAATAAGGTATCAAATGCGTTGCCACCAATGATGCCGCCGACTGCGAGCGTTAAGGCGCCACGGCGAACGGCAGCGACTGATGTGACCAACTCCGGTGTGGAGGTACTAATGGCGGTTAGCATTACACCCACCACAGTATGGGTCAGCCCGGTTTCGGCGGCGATCACAGAGGCGGAAGGTTCCAGTAAATAGCCGGCAAAACCCAATACCAAAAACAGCACAAAAAACTCGCTGCCCAGCCGCACCATCGGCGGCATTTGGCTAATATCGTCCGGCTTGTCCTCACGGGTTTCCCGAGTTTGTGTTGGCGCCCACATAGGCGCATGGTGCGCGCGATGCACAAGGGTAATACCGTAGACATAAACCAGAAAAAGTAGCGGTGTGACCGGGTGTATGTTCCAGATCGTGACGTTAGGTAACAGCGGGGTCATCAGAATCAGCGACAGCAGCATGATGAGCAGTGCGTTTTGCATCATGTTCGGCGCTGACGCTGCGGCATGCTCGAGGTTCGCGCGGCGATAGACCATATCGGCCACTGCCAGGAAAAAGGTTTGCACCGCAATGCCGCCAAGGGCATTACTGAGCGCCAAATCGGCATTACCGTTCCAGGCAGCGGTCACCGACAATACCGATCCCCCCAGTGAGGTTGTTGCACCCAGCAACACGGCACCTGCTGCCGCTTCTCCGATCCCTGTGCGGTCGGCAAGCTGATCAACAATGCGTGTAATACGAGTACCGGCAATGGCAACGACGAGGGCACAGAGCCCAAATACGGCCACGCCTTGAAGTAGTGTCCAATTCTCAGGGTTTAACAAATAGCCATTTCCCATACGACGGCTGATTGCTTCAGTATAGTAATCAAAATTGGCGAGTCCAACGGCATCGACTCGCTCTGATGAACGAGGTCAGCATAAAAAATTTCACTGGCGAACAACCGTACCGTCGCTATACTCCGCAACAGATCGCCTTGTTGTTTCAAACGGGGCTGGTAGACCGGAGACTGTGATGATTAGATTTTGTATTGCCGCGTTACTGATACCCATGACGTTTGCAACGGTAGCGCAGGATGAACACTTAAAATGGGCTGGACATGTTGCGTTGCCGAATGGCCAGCAGATGCCATTAGAACTCGAGGTGTTTAAAACCCCTCATACTACAACGGCTAACGTGAGAAGTCCGGCGCAAGGTGTACAGAACATTCCGGTCACTGCATTCCGTCAAACGGTGAACACGTTATCAATGCAGTTACCGACGCTGGGCGCGGCATTGCAGTTACAGCCAAATAATGAAGGTTGCCTGGCCGGAGCGCTCAATCAGGGTATGGCGTTGCCGGTTGAGTTATGCCCGACTCAAAGCCTGACCCATGATGATTATTTGGCTTCTCTGCCCGAAGGCGTCACAGAGCTTGATGAGCTGCGTTTCCAGTCCGCTGATGGTTCGTGGTTGAGCGGCACCTTGTATCAGCCGGTGAATCAACCGCAAGCGCCGGTGGTTATTCTCTCCGGCGGCAGCGGTGCGAGCGATCGTGATGGCTCTTTTGCCGGCAAAAAGCCCTACCGTAACTTTGGTATTGAACTGGCGAAACAGGGTATTGCGCTGTTTACCTTCGATAAGCGAGGCGTCAGACGTTCTGGCGGCGATTATACACAGGCAACGGTTGAGCAGTATGCGCAGGATATCCAGGCAGCGTACCAGTTGATTCGTAGCATGAAGGCGATCAACCCGGAAAAAATTGGTTTTGTTGGTCACAGTGAGGGGGCAACAGTGGTCGCGATGGCGCTGGCTGAGGTCAATGCCGATTTTGTGATCTCACTGGGTGGCGTCGGACTTAATGGTATCGATGCCATTGTCTTGCAGGATAAAACCGAGTCGATGGCGCGTGGCGCTTCCGCAGAACAGGCTGAAGTGCTGCAGCAGATCGCACGGGAGTATTATGCGATTGTGCTTAATGCGCCGGATGATAAGGCTCGGGAGCAACAGGCCAAAGCATGGTTGGCGTCGCTGAGCGAGCAGCAGCGAGACGTCTATCAGCAATACGGAGCAGACACTTATACGCTGGCCGTCGATAATGTGAACGATAAGGCGTTATTTTCAATTTTGGCGACGGACCCCACCCAGCATTGGCAACGAGTCTGCGTTCCTGCTTTGATACTAAACGGGGATAAGGATGTGCAAGTGCCGGCGGTTGAAAACGTTGCCGGCCTCGAGCAGGCGCTAGCCTCTTGCCGTCATCCCGCTACTAAGGTAAAGATATTGGCTAACTATAATCATATGCTGCAACCGACAACGGATGGCAACATTGAGTTATACGCAGAGCTACCGGAAGGATTTGACGAGAACCTAAGTACTGACATTGCGGCCTGGATTAGGCGCTTGCGTTAACCGCCCAACGTAACAATCGCCCCTGCGGTCGCCCTTGCGTTGACATCCCGCGGCGTAACGGTTATCAAGTTGGCAAACTGATAGGAGATGACACATGTTCGAATACAAACGAATTGCGCTGGCGGTGTCGCTGGTGCTGATGACAACCGCCTGTTCAGAGGCAAGCAAACAAGAAGCGACGTCGGCCACGGCTGAGCAACAAACAGCGGCCGAGCCGGCTCAGCAAGAAACGCAGCAAAGTGAGTCGGAAAAAGCGAACCAGTTATTCGAAGACATTTTTATGGAAAATGTCATGCGCAGCCCGATGTATCAGTCGTATTTGGGTATTAAAGACGATCAGGACAAGTGGGATGATATTTCTGAAGAGCAGGCGCAAGAAGACTTAGCGCTGCAGAAAAAGCATTTGCAACAAGTGCTTGCGATCGATGAGTCGAAGCTTGATGAGCAGACCAAGATCAGCTGGATGCTGATGAAGCAGAAGCTGGAAAACGAGATTGCCGATTTCAAATGGCGTCATTATAACTACCCGGTAAACCAAATGTTTGGCCTGCATTCGAGCGTAGCGTCGTTGCTGATTAACCAGCATGGCATTAGCTCGGTGGATGATGCCGAAGATTATATTGCGCGTCTTAACGGCCTTCCGGCGTTATTTGAGCAGCTAGGGGAGAACCTTGAGCTGCGTGCCGAGAAAGGCATAATCGCGCCGAAATTCGTCTACCCGTATGTGATCAGCGACAGCAAAAACATCATTACCGGCGCGCCATTTGACGATGGTGAAGCGAGCGCGCTTTGGGCTGACTTTACGAAAAAAGTTGAAAACCTGGAAATCGAAGAAGACCAGCGTGATGCGCTTCTGGCAGCGGCTGAAAAAGCCATGCTGGAATCCGTGAAGCCGGCCTACGAGAACCTCATCGCGTCGGTAGAAGCGATTGCCGAGCAAGCGGACACCAAAGACGGTGCCTGGAAATTCCCGGAAGGTGAAGCGTTTTACAATAATGCCTTGCAGCGCACAACAACGACCGACCTGACGGCCGACGAGATTCATCAGATCGGCTTGAGTGAAGTTGAGCGCATCCACGAGGAAATGCGCGGCATCATGAAAGACGTTGGCTTTGAAGGCACGTTGCAGGAATTCTTTGTGCACATGCGCAACAATGAAGACTTTATTTATCCGAATACCGAAGAGGGGCGTAAACGCTACCTGGACGAAGCAACCGCATACATTGATAACATGCGTGGTCGTCTGGACGAGTTGTTCATTAACAAACCGAAAGCGGGTTTAATTGTGAAAGCGGTTGAACCTTTCCGTGAAAAATCGGCGGGTAAAGCGTTTTATCAACAACCGTCGATGGATGGAACGCGTCCGGGTACTTACTATGCCAACCTTTATGATATGGCGGCCATGCCGACTTACCAGATGGAAGCACTGGCTTACCATGAAGGTATTCCGGGTCACCACATGCAAATCGCGATTCAACAAGAGCTGGAAGGCATTCCAAAATTCCGTCGCTTCGGACGCTATACAGCCTACAGCGAAGGCTGGGGACTTTATACCGAGAAGCTGCCAAAAGAAATTGGGCTGTATAAAGACCCGTATTCGGACTTTGGTCGTTTAGCGATGGAGTTATGGCGTGCGGTGCGTTTGGTTGTGGACACCGGCATTCATGCGAAGAAATGGACGCGTGAAGAAGGTATCGACTTTTATGTGACCAATACGCCAAATGCAAAATCGGATGCGGTGAAAATGGTCGAACGTCATATCGTCATGCCAAGTCAGGCAACGGCTTACAAAATTGGTATGAATAAGATTTTGGAGTTGCGTGAGAAAGCGAAAACGGAGCTTGGCGATAAGTTCGATATCCGTGAATTCCACGATGTTGTACTTGGCAGTGGTCCGGTACCGTTAAACATCCTTGAGCAGTTCGTTAATGACTACATTAGCGAGAAGAAAAGCGCTTAAGTAAACCGAGTGAGCCGCGTTGCTGCTTAGACAGCAACGCGGTTGCCGCCATTACGCTTGGCGCGATACATAGCCTGGTCGGCATGGTGCAGTAATTGCTCGATGGTATGGCCATGCTCCGGCCACCTGGCGATGCCGATACTGGCGGTAATAATGTCTTCACCGTGCGGAAGTTGTAACGGTTGACATAAGGCATCATGGATCTTGTCTGCCACTGCCGTTAACGCGTCCGGCGTATCAATGGCATCCACCAACACCACGAATTCATCACCGCCAATACGTGCGACGCTGTCCGTTGCTCGAATGGCGCTTTGAATGCGCAAGCCCGCAGCTTTTAATAATTCATCACCGGTTGCATGCCCATAGGTGTCGTTTATGTGCTTAAAGCGATCCAGATCCAGATACAGCAGGCCGATATCATTGCCGTCACGCTGCGCCCGAGTGGTTGCCGTTTTAATACGGTCATACAACAATACGCGGTTGGGTAATCCGGTCAAAGCATCCGTTAGCGCCATTTGCTCAAGCCGCTTGATCAGACGTTCTCGTTCGGCTTCTAACTGTTTTTGGCCGGAGATATCACGGGCGACACCGACACGCATCTGATCGCGTTCGGACCACCGCGCCGACCATAAAATGTGCACAACGGAGCCATCTTTACGGAGATAACGGTTCTCGAAGTGTGTCACCTCCCCGCCGTGATTAACCCGGTGTGCGGTTTTTTGAGTCATCAAGCGGTCGTCGGGATGAATAAAGTCGAGCATGGAGCGACCAACCATTTCGTCGGGGTGGTAACCGAAAACCCGTTCAGCACCGGGACTGAGATAATGGAAACGACTGTGCTCATCGACGACGCAGATGGCATCGAGCAGAAGATCCATGTATTCAGCAATATCAGCAAACGAGCTTGTGATCATAGTAGTACGATAAAGTTGCCATTTGTTCCGACAGCGATACACTGCAGGGAATGAATTAAAAGCATGTTCTATGGGCTTTTTAGCACAGAAAATGCTTTTTTGCTCACACTTACTGTGGTTATTCGAGACAACGGAGCAACGATGAAAATTTGGGTCGACGCCGACGCGTGTCCTACGGTTATTAAAGACATTTTGTATCGAGCGGCTGAGCGCAAGCAACTGCCACTGATTTTGGTGGCCAATCAGCCGTTGCGTGTACCGCCGTCGAAATGGATTCGCACCATGCAGGTATCGTCCGGTTTTGATGTTGCGGATAACGAAATTGCTGAACGTTGTCAGCCGGGTGACTTAGTGATCACGGCGGACATTCCGTTGGCCGCTGATGTGATTAAAAAAGATGGGCTGGCGTTAAGCCCGCGAGGTGAATTATTCACTAAGAGTAACATCGGCTCGCGACTGAATATGCGCGACTTTATGGACACCATGCGCAGTAGTGGTGAACACACCGGTGGCCCACCGCCGTTGCACCAACGCGACCGTATGCAGTTTGCTAATGAACTGGATAAAATTTTGGCGCGCGTTTAACGGCGCGCCAAATGGCGTGGTTAGCCACGGGAAAGCGTTTTAATCAGATGCCAGCCAAAGGCCGTTTTTACCGGGCCGTGAACTTCCAGTGTCGGTTTACCGAACACAACCTTGTCGAAGGCCGGTACCATTTCGCCACGTCGGAATTCACCCAGGTCACCGCCTTTTTTGCCGGAAGGGCAAAGTGAGTGTTTACGTGCCAAATCGGCAAATTTAGCGCCGCCGGCTAGCTGTTTCTTAAGATCTTCTGCTTCATCTTTGGTTTGTACTAATATGTGTAGAGCGTGTGCGCGTGCCATGATGCCTCCTTATAATGCATGCGCTAGTTTAACAATTTTGAACCTAAAAGGTGATAGCATCGTTTATTCAGTCGGATGACAGAGCGGATCTAACCATGGCTAAAATCCCAGATTTCTCGATATTTTATGACCGCGCGTGCGAACGCAAAGGCGGCGAGCAGAATATGCTTGCTCAAATGCCAACATTGGCGTCTGATGAACAATTGATGCAGTTAACAGACGATCGCGTTTTATCACTGCTCACTCGATGCATTTTCCGCGCTGGCTTTGTGTGGCAGGTTATTGATAATAAATGGCCGCAATTTGAACAGGCCTTCAGTGGTTTTGTGCCGCTGTACTGGCAACAAGTGCCGCCGGAGCGTCTTGAAGCGTTGGCAAACGACGAACGTATTGTCCGTAATTTTCAAAAAATTATAACGGTGCCGGTTAATGCCCGAATGATCGTCGAGGTCGCCGAAGAGTATGGCAGTTTTGGACGCTTTTTGGCGCAGTGGCCTAATAGCGATCAGGTTGGGCTGTTATTGTTGCTAAAGAAAAACGGCGCCAGGCTGGGTGGTAACACCTCGCAGTACGCGTTACGAATGCTGGGTTGGGACGGTTTTGTAACCTCACCTGATGTTGTCAGGGCGCTCGCTAACTATCGCTTACTGGATGCGTCAGTCACCAGCCAGAAAGGGCTCCGGCAGGTGCAGACCGCAATCAATCACTGGCATGAAAAAACAGGCTTACCCCGCAGCCACATTTCCCGAATTTTGTCCTACAGTGTAGGGTAGATGCACGTCACAAAATGTTCGCAAAGCGAGAAAGGATGGTGGTATGTATAACGTATTAATCACGTTATTGGCGTTATTGTTGGTGGGGTGTGCGTCGCCCACGTCAACCACACTGGTGGGTGAGAAACGTGCTGCCATTGCACCTGAACAGGTACAGATTTATACCGAAAAGCCAGAAAATTACGAACCGATAGCCTTGCTGTCGGTGACCAGTGATGGTTCCTGGAGCTTTGGTGAACAAGCCAAGATGGATGCAGTCATCAGGCTGTTGAAACAAGAAGCCGCCAAAGTGGGTGCCAACGGGGTATTGTTACAGGCAACGGCTGACCAGCGCGATAACTCGATCTACGTTGGTACCGGTGTTGGTCGTTACAGCGGCAACGTTGGGCTCAGTGTGCAATTGGGTCGGGTATTCGGGTTAACCGACAAAACCGCCGAAGGCTTGGCCATTTATGTGAAACCCTAGCGTGCGCCGGGGCGCACGTAGACAGTAGCAATAACTTAGCGGGTGCCAAATATTTTATCACCGGCATCACCCAGTCCAGGCATGATGTAACCATTGTCATTAAGGTTGCTATCCAGTGCGGCGGTAAAAATGCGTACATCGGGGTGTTTGGCTAATACCGCTTCTACGCCCTCTGGTGCTGCAACCAATACCAGCACACGGATGTCTTTGCAGCCGCGTTGTTTCAGCATGTCCAGCGTGGCTATCATACTGCCACCGGTAGCCAGCATAGGATCAATAACCAGTGCGATGCGCTCATCAAGTGCACTAACAAATTTGTCAAAGTAGCTGACTGGCTTTAGGGTTTCTTCGTTTCGGTATAAGCCAACCACACTGACTTTAGCACTCGGAATTAAATCCAAAACCCCGTCAAGCATACCGATGCCAGCACGTAGAATCGGTACCACGGTAACTTTTTTGCCTTTGAGTTGCTGCACTTCAATGGTATTGCCACTCCAACCGTCGATGGTTGTACGTTCCAGCAAAAAGTCGCTGGTTGCTTCGTAAGTAAGCAAGGTGGCAATTTCGTTGGATAACTCACGAAAGCTTTTCGTTGATATGCCGGATTTTCTCATTAGGCCCAGCTTATGCTGAACCAATGGGTGCTTGATAACTTGTAATCCCATAGTAATGTTTCCTATTCCTTAGCAATTTCGGCAGACACGGCACGCAAGCGAGTTACCATTGTACTGGTGTAAAGGTGCTTAATGAAGCGATAAAAATATCGAAGGTGCAGTCCACTAAGGCGAACATCCATCAGCGTTAATGCCAAACGATGGACTCAGATGACTTCATGGTAGTATGTGGCGTCTGTGAATGTCGCTCACTGAATACTGAACAACGAAAAGGAGAATCTCCATGAAACTGACGGTAGAAATCAGCAAATACCCATTGGCGGATGATTACATCGGCCCAATAAAAGGCTTTATTGATGAGCTGAACAAAACCGCTGACGTTAAGGTAATCACCAATACCCTCAGCACCCAGGTGTTTGGTGATTATGATGACGTGATGGAAGCGCTGCAGCGTTGTATTAAGTGGTCGTTCGAGCGCTATGGTAAGGTGGTGTTTGTGTGTAAATTCTTACATGGTGACTTAAGTCCGTCGACTTGAACTTATGAAGCCGGCGATACCGGAACTGGAGTTTAGTGGTGATTAGCAGAGCGCAAAAAGAGCATTTAGTAACCGCATTGACATGGCCGGAGAATGAGGCTGAATTTGCTTTTTGGTTTGGTGATAAGATCGTGTACGGCAGTTCTGCCGATACCATTTGGCAGCAAATCCAAGCGGACTCGCGGGACACGTTTGTGTTTACCGATGAGACGGGTCAGCTCGGTTTTGGTCAATGTTATGAGCGCGAGGCCAATGCCCGTCATATTGCTTGCCTGATTGTGGCACCACAAGCGCGCGGGCAGGGTGTTGGGCGTCGGTTTGTTACCGACCTCATGAATCATGCGCTGTCCATTTCGGGTGTGAACCGCATCACTCTCAACGTTTATCCGAATAATGCGCCAGCGAGAAAGCTTTACCTGAGCCTTGGTTTTAACGAAGTGGGCGAAAACCGCGGCATGGTCGCGATGCGTTACGACCATGCCCAAGACAATTAGTCTTTGGCCACGGTTGCATTCCAGTTAATCGCTTGCCAGCGGCCGTCTTTTTTAATGAACACACCACTGTTATAAAAGCGATCAGTTACTTTGCCGCCTGTCGCTGAAGTAAGCGTGAAGTTAACGATTACGACCTCGCCGATGGGCTTAATTTCGATGTTCTCTGCGCCGTACCAGGTATCCACCTGCTCCGGGTCATTCGCTTCAACGCCTTCAAGGCCCTTCATTAATGTGGCTTTACCATAGCGAGTGCCACGCGAACTGGTGTAGGTAAGGTCATCGGCCCAAAAGTTGGCATGAACCTCGGGGTCGTTAATGCTGGCACCGTAAAGAAAAGTTTCTAGTGTTTGCGTTAACTCTTGTTTTAAATCCGTTTGAGCGGATACTGAAAATGAGCTTAACAACAGTAACATCGATACGAATAGGGCACGCATGGCTTGGTTCTCTTTGATAAACTGACATGATATTAGGCTGGCACTGAAATGCTGTAAAAGCAATATAATAAAGGTCAATTATGTTCACACAAACAGAGCTGACGCTGTCTCCAAAACGCCGGGGCTTTCACTTAATCACAGACGATGTTGAGCGTGCGCTCGCGGAGTTACCCAGAGTGAAGTGCGGATTGCTGCATGTGTTTATACAGCATACGTCGGCATCGTTAACCATCAATGAAAATGCCGATCCTACGGTGCGACAGGATTTTGAAAGCCATTTCAATGTCATGGTTCCGGAAAACCAGCCCTATTATAAACATACCTTTGAAGGGTCAGACGACATGCCCGCTCACCTGAAAGCAAGTTTGCTGGGCACGAGTGTCACCATTCCGGTTACCGATGGTCGTCTGAATATGGGTACCTGGCAGGGGCTGTATTTGTGTGAGCACCGTGATAATGCAGGTGCCCGCCGGCTCGTCCTCACCTTACAGGGCGACTAGTCGGAAATAAACTCGTCGAGCAGCCCGACAACCCGATCCGATGTGGCAATCAGTTCTTCAATCATCGGCTCTAGCGCTTCGTGATGGTTGCCTTGCTTGGCGTTATTGAAAATATCCCGACCTAACTGATGCACCTTAGGATGAACATAGTTGTACAGTTCAGCGAAGTTATTTTTACCCGCAAGCATCGTTTGACCTCGATCAGAGTCAAGGAATTTACCCAGTCGACACTGAGTATGATCCTTGAGTTCGCCCTCGGTTAACGAAGTTTGATTGAAAAGTGCGTAGCGAATGACTTTATCGACCCACACGATATGGTCAGCCTTGGCCAACCGAAGTAGCATCGCGGGGTCGTCATCGGGTAGCATTTGTAATTCGTGCAGTTGGTTTTCGCGCAGCTGGCGCATGACTTTGGCAATATCATTAAAGGATGCATTTGCGACCTTTACTGCATCGGACATGTGTTGAAGCCGGGCAGCCATGTCCCGCGCACATTCGATTGTTCTCGTGTTGCCGAGGACACTTCGGTTGTGGCTGAGAGATTTTCTTCTGCCGAGTTTCGTGCACGCTCGAGAATGTCGCAAACTTGCGAACGATCGTCACGGGATTCGGTTAATGCTTCGTTACTGGTTTCGATAACGGCTTCAATATCGCGCGCTCCTTTAACAACATCGGTAACGATAGTATCAATTTCGGTAGCCGCTTCAGAGCTACGGGTAGCCAGTTCACGAACCGCGTCGGCGACAACAGAAAAGCCCCGTCCGGCCTCACCGGCCCGCGCGGCTTCGATAGCTGCGTTGAGCGCCAATAAATTGGTCTGGTCGGCAATTTCGTTCACGGTTTGCGTCAAATGAGTGATGCGTTCGGTCTGATTAACGAATGCTCTGGTGTGTTCAGTAACCCGTGAAATCGATGACTCGACTTCCCCCATATGCTGCACCAGGGTTTTTAATTTCTGTAAACCACTGTCCGCATCCTGTGCGGATTGCTCAGCGGCCGACAGTACTTGTTCTGCATAGGCGGCAACCTGTGTTGCTGACGACGATAATTCTTCGACGGCCGTAGCCAACTGCTCAGAGTCCGACTCCAAACCGTTGATTTGCTCCTGGAATGTCAGCCCTTCTCGGCCAAAACGGACGATGTTGCGGATCGAGTCGATGCTGCTATCAGCAAGCCCAAATGCATCCATGCTACTCGAATCATTCCGAAATAGGGGAGCCATCCAGTCGGGAGCCTCGTTTGCGTCGAGGCTACCTTCTGCGAAGGCCTCTAAATATTCAGTGACTTTACCTTTGGTTAAGAACATGACTGACGACCTTTATCCTTACTTTTAATATGGTTATTGTGTCACAATTGCGTCACTTTCCAAGTAAAATTATCGTCGTTTTCATGCCGTTTTCTGATTACACTATCGACACCTTTTGCTCGATTTCTAAACACGGGATAGATGCATGGCAGACAAAGACGAACTGCACCGCCGTCGGCTCGCGTCGGCGAAGGAGTCTGACGAAGCGGTTGCTCGCATCGAGGGACAAGGCTCTTATAAACTGGCATTTGCCGATAATGAGTTCTTGTTGCGGGATGATTTACGTGCCGTGAGATTGCAGTTGGAGTATTTAAAGCCGCAATTGATCATGGAGCAGCACAATATTGATGCGACCATTGTGGTATTTGGTAGTGCGCGTTTTTTGCCGCCGGAACAAGCTTCTCATGATTTACGTATTGCCGAGGCAGAGTTAGCCAAAAAGCCGAATGATGATCGGTTGCGGGGACAGGTAAAACGAGCACAGATTGCCGTTAAAAACAGCTTTTATTATCAGCAGGCGCAGGAGTTTTCCCGACTTGCGACAGAACATAGCCTTAAACGGCCGGACGAAAACTTGATGATCGTCAGCGGCGGAGGACCTGGCGTGATGGAAGCGGCTAATCGCGGTGCGATGGATGCTGGCGGTGAGAGTATTGGGCTCAACATTGTGTTACCCAAAGAACAGCGTCCAAATCCCTATATCACCCCTGAGTATTGCTTTCAGTTTCATTATTTTGCGATTCGAAAAATGCATTTTCTGCAACGAGCGCGGGCTCTGGTTGCCTTTCCTGGCGGATATGGCACGTTGGATGAGTTATTCGAGACACTAACGTTAGTACAAACGCAAAAGTCGGAGCCGGTGCCAATCGTGCTGGTCGGCAAGACATTTTGGTCGCGTTTGATCAATTTTGAGCTGTTGGTCGAAGAAGGTACGGTAGAACAGCGAGACCTGGAGCTTTTTAGTATTGTGGATACGGCAGAGGAAGCCTGGCGAGAAATCTGCCGATGTTACGATCTGAAAAATGGCGACCATCGTTAGGCCATTTGCGCGATGCGCTGGTGAAAATTTCGCCACGAAATGATAAAGAATACTAGGCCAATGGCCAGCAGCGCGGTCAACTGTGGCCAGACGATATCCAGCCCTGCGCCACGAAATAAAAGTCCCTGACCAAATTCGGTAAAGTGAGAGGTGGGCGCCAGTGACATGATCCACTGCACCGCGATTGGCATGCTGTCAAACGGTGTCATGCCTCCGGAAAGGATTTGCATTGGCAGTATAATCAGTAAGAACAATAAGCCAAACTGCGGCATCGAGCGCGCAAAAGTACCGATAAAGATGCCCATTGACGTCGTGGCAAACAAGTGCAGAGCGGTGCCGAACAAAAACAATCCGGCGCTACCCAGGGTTGGAATATCCAGCACTTGTTTGATCACAATAAATAACGAAAATCCCGCAGCGACCAGCACCACCAACCCCATCGACCAGACCTTGCTGAGCATAATTTGCATGGGGGTAACGGGCATTACCATCAGGTGTTCAATGGTACCGTGTTCACGCTCACGTAACAGCGCCGCGCCGGTCAGTATGATCGACAACATGGTGATTTGATTGATCAACTCCATGATGGCGCTGAACCAACCACTGTTCAGCTCAGCATTGAACCGCGCTCTAAGTGCGACAGTAACGGGCATGATGGCTTTCTGCTGAGTGAATTCCGCGACTTCGGTTTGGATAATGGCTTGCACATAGCCGTTGCCGGTAAATGCCTGACTCATGCGGGTAGCATCGACGATCACCTGAATTTCCGGTTGTTTGTTGGCGAGTAAGTCGCGTTGCAGGCCTTCGGGAATGTCGACAATAAAAGTGAACCGGCCGCGGTCCATATCGCGATCAGCCGTTTGAGCGGATACATACTCGGGGGGTAAAAAGTAGGGCTCGGTAAATGCGTTGACGATTTGTTGAGACAGTTGTGAACGATCATTGTCGATGATCGCAATAGGAGTTTTGTGCAGCGTTTGCGGTGTTGCTGAGGCGGCGGTGTAGACAAAAACAGTAAACGCCATGACGATAAACAGCAGCAACATTGGGTCCCGTGACAGGCTGACCAGCTCTTTAATGCCAAGGTTAAAAATGATGTTTATGCTACGCACATTTAGCGCTCCTGCTTTTTCACCAACATAATGCCAATCATTGTGAACAACACGGCGGCAACGGCCAGACCGATCAACATCACCGTCAGGTCGCTAAATCCCAGTGCTTTCGAGAAAGCGCCTCGACTCGCGATCATGTAGTAGCTGGTTGGGTAAATTTCGCCTATCCAACGTGCCAGTCCGTCGAGTGACGTAACCGGAGTGATCATGCCGGAAAACTGCGATGCCGGCAGAATGGTTGCTAAGGCGGTGCCAAATAACGCCGCGATTTGGCTATTGAGAAAGGCGGACATAATAAGCCCTAACGCCGTCGCAACGACGACATAAAGCAGCGAGGCGAGCGTCAGTGCCATCAGGCTGCCCTTGAGCTCGACGTCAAACACAAAGATGGCCTGCACCAGTAAAATAAAAAAGTTAAGCATTGCCAGTGCCAGATAGGGCAACTGTTTACCGAGGAAAAATTCGCTTTTACGGGTCGGGGTTACGTAAAAATTAGTGATAGAACCGAGCTCTTTTTCGCGCACTACTGACAGGGACGTGAGAATGGCAGGAAACAGCATCAGTAACAGCGGAATGACCGCAGGCACCATGGCAGCGAGGCTCTCTATGTCAGGATTGTAGCGATATCGGCTTTCAACCGAAATTCGGCCGGGGTTAGACGGCGCGCTTGGCTGCAGACTCAGTTGATAGTTTAACCATTCAGCGTGCATGCCCTGCACATAGCCCTGAATGGTCTCGCCCCGCATCGGCATCGAACCATCTATCCAGGCCCCCAGTTCGACCTGATTGCCACGCTGCAGGTCGCTGGCAAAGTTTGTCGGAATTTCGATGGCCAGGCTAATGTCGGCCGAGCGTAACCGTTGCTCCAGTTCGGTGTAGTCGGTGAGTTCGTCCTGCTGATGAAAATACGGCGAGCCCGATAAATTGAGCGTGTAATCGCGACTGACACTGGTTCGGTCACGATCCAGCACGGCAAAATCGATTTCATCGACATCCATGTTGATGCCATATCCGAGGACAAACATCAGAATCACGCTGCCAATCAATGCCATGGCAAGTCGCACCGGGTCGCGCATCAATTCAATGGTTTCACGATGGCTGATACTGAGTAGGCGCGACAGGCTAAAACCGCGACGTTGCACCACCACCTCATCCCGCTGCGTTGGTGATGATACGCGGGGTGTCGCCGTATCAGGCTGAGCCTGTGCAAGATAGTAAACAAAAGCGTCCTCTAAGCTGTCTTTACCACTGGCTTGTGTGATGGCCTCTGGGGTATCGGTGACCAGCACTTTACCCGCATGCATTAGCGAAATACGGTCGCAACGCTCAGCCTCATTCATAAAATGGGTGGAAATGAATAACGTCACGCCGTGTTGCCGTGCCAGCACCTGAAGCTGGCGCCAAAACGTGTCTCGGGCAACAGGATCAACCCCGGATGTGGGTTCATCGAGAATGAGAATGTCCGGTTCGTGGATGAGGGCAACGGCCAGCGATAAGCGCTGACGTTCGCCAACCGGAAGCTGTTTCGCGAGTTGTGGCATCAGTGCGCTGAGATCCAGTTGTTGCGCCAATATTTCTATGCGCTCGGTTAGCTGTTCATGACTCAGTCCGAAAAGCTTGCCGTGCAGTTTCAGGTTTTGGGCAACGGTGAGCTCTTCGTACAACGAAAACGTTTGCGTCATGTAGCCGACCCGTTTCCGCGTTTCGATATCGTAATGGGTGATCGGCTGACCAAACAGTGCAGCACTGCCGGAGGTTGGTGGTAGTAGCCCGGTAAGCATTTTCATGGTGGTGGTTTTGCCGCAACCGTTGGAACCGAGAAAACCAAAAATTTCGCCTTTATTGATCCGAAAACTGGCGTCATCAACCGCCGTAAACGCTCCAAACCTAAGCGTCAGGTGCTGTGCTTCTATGGCGATAGCCCGGTCGTGTTCGGGTCGGGGTTGCGGTGGATTCGGGGTTGCTTGAGACGTTACCCCAAGCAGCCGCATAAAGGCCTGCTCCAGCGAGGTCGTCTGGGTGTCTGCCAATAATTGCGCAGGTTTGCCACTGGTGAGTAATTGGCCGTTGTTAATGGTGGCCAGCCAGTCGAACTGTTCAGCCTCTTCCATATAAGCGGTGGCAACAATAATACTGATATCAGGCTGCTGTTGACGTATTTCACTGATCAGTTTCCAGAACTGCCGGCGTGAAAGGGGGTCAACACCCGTGGTGGGCTCGTCTAACAGGAGTAAATCGGGGTTATGAACCAGCGCACAGCAAAGGCCAAGCTTTTGTTTCATTCCGCCCGATAATTTGCCACTGGGGCGGTGACGAAACGACCACAAGTCAGTCGCGGTTAGCAGCCGTTTGACCCGTTCGTCTCGCTGCTTGGCAGGAATGGCGAAGAGTTTGGCAAAAAACGTTAAGTTCTCCAGTACCGACAGCGTTGGATAAAGGTTTTTCCCGAGCCCTTGTGGCATATAGGCGATCTGCCGCATCAATAGCTTTCGCGATCGTCGCGAAGTAATGTCCTGTGCAAGGACTTGCAACTGGCCGCGCTGAACTGCGCGGGCGCCTGCGATTAGGGATAATAACGTCGATTTGCCGACCCCGTCGGGGCCGATAAAGCCGCAAAGTTGGCCTCGCGGAATCGCCAGCGAGATGCCATTGAGCGCGGTGGTTTTTCGATAGTGATAACACAGGTCAGTCGCCGAAACGACCAATCCAGCATGCATTAGTCGAGCTCCGTTTGTAACTCTGGGGGCCAGCTTGTTCGGCTGTCAAATTTTACGTAGGCGATTCCGGGTAGCCCCGTTTTCACCTGCTCGAGGTGTTTCTCCAATAACGACTTTTTAATACTGGCGCGTACGCGGAACATCAGCTTTTCCCGTTCTTCACGGGTTTCGACAGTTTTCGGGGTGAACTGAGCGACGTCGGAGATAAAGCTGATGTAAGCAGGAACCTTGTATTCTGGCAGGGCATCAAGAACAATTCGCGCTTCACTGCCTAAGGAAATTCGACCAATCGCCGAAGTTGGCAGGAAAAAGGTCATGTAGACATCGCTGACATCGACCATATTAATGATGCGGCCTCCCGCAGGCACAACCTCGCCGGGATGAGCGACAATGTATTGAATACGACCGTCGCGGGGCGCGTACAGCATACTGTCGTCAATTTCGGCCTGAACACGATCGAGCGTGGCAGCCGTCGCTTCAGCCGCTGCTTCGGCGCTGCTGAGTTGTGATAAGGCGGTTTGTATTGCTGCGTCACTGGCTGCAAGCTGTGACTGAGCAGCGGCAATGGCTGCGTCGGCACTGATAACAGCTGCCTGAGCATCATCTAAATCTTGCGATGACACCGAACCTTGTTCTGACAGCGTTTTGATACGTTGCAATCGTTTTTGGCTGAGCGTCTGTTCCGCCAACCGCTGCTTTACCAATGCCTGCGCTGCTTGCTGTTCAGCCTGTCGTTGCTTAACCTGGCTGGCCGCCGCCTCGATAGCAGCCTGCGCTTGTCGCAGTTGAGCCGCGGTCTGGTGATGTTCCGCTTCAAGGGTTGTGGTATCCATTTTGGCAAGCTCATCGCCGGCCAACACAAAATCGCCCTCGCTGACCCATAGTTGTTCAAGTCGCCCGGCGACTTTGGTGGCAATATTAATTTCAACGGCTTCAATAAGGCCATTACCACTAACGATATCGGGATAGGCGGTATCATCATCTTGTAAGCCAAGATAAAAAAAGGTCGCAATCAACAGAATGCCAACCGCGATAGCTAATGATCGTTTGTTCATGCGCCCATGCCGCCGTCAACACGATAAGCGCTGCCGGTGATATAACTGCTCTCGTCAGACGCTAAAAACAGAACCAAATTGGCGACTTCTTCGGACTCGCCATAACGCCCTAAGGGTACGCCGCGCTCCAGTTTCTGCTTGGCCTCTTCGGGGTGCCCCGGGCTGAATAATTCTTCAATAGAGCGCATCATGCGGGTATTAATCGGCGACGGGTGTACGGAGTTAACGCGAATATTGTGGCTGGCCACTTCCAGAGCCGCACACTTTGACAGGCCGGTTACCGCATGCTTCGAGGTGACATAGGGTGAAGCCGTTGCGGTACCATCCAGGCCGGCCACGGACGACATATTAATCACGCTACCGGAACCTTGTTTCAGCATTTGCTTGAGAACGTATTTAAGCCCCAGAAATGCACCCCGAACGTTCACCGCCATAACGCGGTCAAAATTCTCCATGCTTTGTTCGGTGATAGGGCCCATTTTTCCTTCAATGCCCGCATTGTTGAAAAACACGTCAATGCGACCGAACTGGTCCAGTGTCTGGTTGACATAATCTTTAACCGCCGCTTCGTCGGCGACGTCTGCAGCGACCCAACGAACATCAGGACTGTTTAGCTCATCGGCTGTTGCGGCTAATTGTTCGGCGTTAATGTCGACTAACATGACGCGCGCGCCGTGCTTTAAAAACAGCTCTGCGGTTGCCTTACCAATCCCCGCGGCACCGCCCGTGATGATGGCAACTTTGTTGGTTAGACGTTGGTCCATAGCCCATTCCTTTGCTGGTACATGTTGTACTTAGTCTTGTCGAAATCGGCCAAATATGCAAAGGCCCTATCAAAAATAGGGCCTTTGTTTGATTTAACACCAGGGTGGGGTTTACACCATCGGTTTGGTGCCCTTGCCACTGTGGCCAGAACGTTGCCACAGGCTGGTAATACGAGCGGAGCGAACGATCAGCCAGGTGAGTGCGAACAGGCCAACCGCAAGCCCCAGTGCTAACCAACGGTTGTAGGTGGTTGCTGAATATATACCGCCATTCCCCACGGGTACCGCTTGCTGCGGCATAAGCGGCAGGCCGTGGCGTTCTGCCATGGTTTTGATGCCAATAAAGTGGATGCCCGGAATGTCCTCTTTAAGGAAGTAACCCATTACGGTCTCGACGGCAAAGGCTCGCGCCGGCGCATCTTTTTGCAAACCGGAACTGAACATGTCGTCGATACCGGGGGGCCCAACCACTGTGGCGCCGCCGCCGACATTAATGTAAGCCTTGTAACTTCTCTCGGCGGAATACTCACGGAAAATCGCGATACGGTCCGCTACCGCTTCCTGGTAATTGGCCGGGTCAATGAATTTTACATCGGCGCGATTAATCGACTGCTTGATGGACTGGAGGCCTTCCTCAGGAATGCCGACGCCCCGGTCTTCAATACCGCCGATGGATGCGTATTCAGCGTGTAAAGAAATGACGCCGGCGTCGCGAAGTTTGCGCTCCATATCAAGCCAGAGGAAATTGGGGACATTCGCGCCCCACTGTGACGACGATGCTGAAGCGACAATCACAGCGTTCGCTTCCATTGCTTCAAGTGCTGAATACACCGCTAGGTTTAATGCCGGGAACGAACCGGAAACCGTTACCGCAACCAAGTCCCCTTTTTGTACGCCAGCTTCGGCCAGTAATTTAACCGCAACAGCAGCCCAGTTCGGGTTGATGGTGGTTTGCTTTGACTCACGGCCGCCGTGGTTGGTGGTCACGATGCTGTTTTCCAGCCCGACCAGCCCTGAACGTTGTGGATCAAACTCTGGGTTGATAGGCGCAAGTTGCGCCCGCAATGGTTGCAGCACATTCATACCTTCGCGCATAATTTTTGCTGCATTCACCATGGTGGCATAGTTTTCTTCAACCACAGGGTCGCGTTGTTTCATATTCTCGGCGGCGACCATGGTGACAATGGCCACAACGATTAAAAAGATAAGGCCCCAGGTTGGAACACCTGAAGAGCGCCAATAAATTTTAGTAAAACTGCTCATTTCGGGTCTCCTGTTACCAGCCGGGCATTTGGAAAGCTTGGCTTGCTTCGTACATTTGTAGGGATTCGGGCATGATGACGATCAACGATAAGCGCACCAATACCGCCGTTACCGCCAGTCCACACAGAGTTTGCAGTACGCCTTGGCGCTCGAACCAAATGGCAATCAAACCGGGGATGATATAGCCGATGATGCTACTTTCCATCACCGACATCAGCATGGTCGACTCAAGCATGCCGACTCGCGCTTGTTCTCCGTCGCCGCCGGCGATCATTTGTAAATCGGCCCAGTTGACCAAGTTGCCGATAAACAGGTCAAACAGTCCGGCAATCAGGTAGCCCGTTAGAATCATAATGATGGTCTGGCGACGGCCATAAATGATGGCAAAACTGGCGATCACTTTAACGATGAGGTAGGTCATCAGTGCGGCTAATAACGTGATGGCAAGACTCAGAGGGTCGGTGAGTTGTAATGCCACATAACCCGGTACGACAAGTCCTCCGGCGGCCAGTCCTAAGGTATGGGTAAGTAACAAGGTGAAAAACAAACCGATGCCGATGGCAACGGCCAGAATATTAAGCGCGATCATAAATCTTCCTCTTTAACGGCTCGGTTCTGGAAGAAGCGTGCGACCTCTTCGCCGCCGCCGTGAATGTTACACATGCCAACCACCAGTGCGTTGCCAGCAGATTCCTCAAGTAATGTCTCGGTGATATCGGTGGTTTCACCGCCTTCAAGCACCAATACCTTTTCTGGATCCAGCCCGTGTTTAACGGCGCTTCGAACAAAGACAAAACAACCCGAGCCCATCAGTATGACTTTATCTGCCTCGCTCCAGTTAACGGCTTCTTCGGCCATTTGCTGTGATCGGTGAGGACGGTCGGCGCGGCAGTTGATCAACATGATTTTGCGGCGTTCATCGCCAAACTTAGTGACCATGTTCTCCCATATTTTGCCGGTCGATTCTGGGTCATTGGCGGCAAAGGCGTTAACAAAGATGATTTCGCGACGGAAATAATTGATGTGCAGCACTTGCATGGCACCGGCTTCCGGCTGCAAGTCGGTCATCCCTGCGAGCGCTTGGTCACGGTCAACCCCGAGGTGTTCACATATTTTCAATGCGAGGGCGACGTTTTCCTTGTGTTCGGCATAACGAAAGCGACTCATGGTGTCGTCTGAGATCGCATCGACTTCGTCCAGCGTAACGCCGTGTAAGTGCGACTTACGATCCTGACAGGCGTGCTCAAAGATGGCCAGTAAATCGCGCTCGGCGGTAAATAAATTGCCGTTTACCGGTGTACTTCCGGCCAATGCCAGAGCGACATCTTCCTCACCGGGCCCCATGACATCGAGGTGGTCAGCGCGGGCATTGGTGATAACACCCACATTGGAGCGAACCATTCTGAGCTCGCTCAACGACTGGTACTGTGGTTGCAACGCCATGCACTCCATGACCACAATTTCTGGTTTGAGTTTGGCCATGCGTTTGAGGGTTCGCATTTGCTCGATGATGTTGGCACCGCTGATGCGGTAGATGGGAAACTCGCGGCCATCGGGGTCAGTCACTGCGGCGGCGGAGCCAGTGGTTTTGGCGCAAACCCTTTTACCACCGGCTCGCAGGCCTGCGGCTATCAGCCGAGTAACGCTGGTTTTGCCGCGGGTGCCATTAACGTGAACTCTTACTGGAATACGGTTGACCAACAAGCGGTGCTTGAGCGCTTCTAATCCACCGGCGAGCACGAGCAAGAGCCATAACCCCGCAACAATGGCCAGCAGAACCGGTATTTCCATAATTGCTCTCCCTAAACATACAAAAGTGTATGTTTAGGTTTTAGCGAAATTTTACAAAAAAGACCAATGAATTTAGGCTTCTTTACAATTAAAGGTAATTTAATCGCTTTTGATTAATGGGGCCAGTACGGCGCTGTCGCCGTCAATCGGTGTCATTAATTCAAGCCCCAGCAACTCCGCCATAAACGGATAAATGTGAATATTGCTAAAACGTTCCAGTGTGGCCGAAGCATTGATGCCCGGGCCTGCGGTAATAAAGATGCCGTCCATGTCGCGGTTGGAGTGGAAGCCATGGGTGCCGCCGTCAAAGCGTTTTTCCGGTGGCCGATCGGTAAAGGTAGCCGGTGCTTTAGTGGCGAGTACGATATCCGGTCGCCGCGGGCCTTCCGTAACGGCTAATGCTGCAAGGCTTTGCTCGGACTCGAGATAAAAGCGTTTTTGCGGCATCTGTTCCAGCTTGCGCCGCAATTGTTCAATGTGTTGCTCGGTGGTATCCGGCTTGGCATAAATCATAAAACGCGTTTGTGAATTTACCGTTTCGAATAAGCTTTCATCGATCGGCAGGCTTTGTGTTTCGATCATTTGGTCAGCCTTGATACTGGCCATACCGTGGTCAGATACCAGGATAAGGTTGACCGGCATATCGACTTCCGTGTTAAGACGGTGCCAGAGCTCTCCGATCAGTTCGTCAACGTGTTGCACGGCGCCTTTTACTTGATGGGCATCGGGGCCAAACCGGTGTCCCATCGAGTCCACCACGGAAAAATAGCCGGTTACGATGCGTGGTCGTACCGCTTCCGGTAATTTGAGCCAGTCGATAATTTGATTGACGCGCTGGCGGTTCGGGGTGGGCGTATTGTAATGATAATAGTAGCTCGGCGTACGACCATTGATGCGTGCTTCTGATTCAGGCCAGAAAAAAGTCGCTGCTTTTACCCCCTGGAATTCGGCCAGGTTCCAGATTGGAAGCGTTGTTAACCAACTGCTGTCCTCAACGCCATCACCCATCGAATAGCGTTGCTGGCGCTCTTTATCAAAAAAATTGTTATCAACAATACCGTGCTGGCTTGGGTATTGACCTGTCACGATAGACAGGTGATTGGGAAATGTTTTTGAAGGATAAACCGGAATCAGACCCTCGGCACGAACCCCCGACTCTGCTATTGCGTTAATGTTTTTGGCGTCGTGTTTTTCGACGTAGTCGTGACGGAAGCCATCAATTGAGATCAGTACAACCGCTTGCTGTTCTTTGGCAAAGGTAATGGTTGAGACTAACAGGAGCGCGGCGACGCAAAATCGTTTCATGAGTTTATCCATTCGTAATATCACTCAGACCTTTTTAACAAATTCAGATTTCAGTTTTATGGCACCAATACCGTCGATTTTACAATCAATATCATGGTCACCCTCGACCAGACGGATGCTTTTTACTTTGGTGCCGACTTTTACGACCGACGATGAGCCTTTGATTTTAAGATCCTTGATCACCGTTACGGTATCGCCATCGGCCAGAGGGGTACCATTGGCATCACGGTAACTCGGTTCCTGGCTGACTTCGCCGGTGTCGTTTTCCGACCATTCATGACCACATTCTGGGCATACGAGCAGGTTGCCATCATGGTAGGTGAAGGTTGATTGACACTCCGGACAGGCGGGAAAATCACTCATCTTGGTTCCTTAAGATAAAAATACATCATGTAACAGAAAGCGCTAGTGTATCCAAAAACCGCGACCACTGCAGAGCTTTACGCAAATAACACCACCACAACGGTGGTAACCACAGCTAATAGAAGGTTCAGCACAACACCTTCACGCGCCATTTCTTTAATGGTAATCCGGTTAGATGCAAACACAATCGAATTAGGTGGCGTAGCCACCGGCATACAAAACGCGCAGCTACAGGCAATGACCGCCGGAATCATCAGTATTTCGATGGGTAGATGAATGGCGCTTGCGGTGGCTGCCAGTACGGGCATCAACAACGTTGCAGTAGCGGTGTTGGAGGTCACTTCGGTGAGAAATGAAACACTGACGGCGAGTACCAGCACCAGCAACCACACCGGTAGCCACTCCAGTGCCGTTAATGAGTTGCCGATAATATCGCCGAGACCGCTCTGCATAACCCCTCGCGCCAGACAGATGCCGCCGGCAAACAACAACAGGATGCCCCACGGGATATCCTTGGCTAACTCCCAGTTCAACAGCTTATCGTTGCTGCCGCGTCCGGACGGAATGATAAACATGGCGATCACACCGGCTAAGGCCACGGTGGCGTCATTGAGGCTACCGATACCCAGCAGCCCGGTCCAGCCGCCGAACGGACTGGTGCGTGTTATCCACAGCGCCACAACAACCGCAAATACGGCCAGCACTCGTTTTTCGTAGTGGCTGATGCTGGTGTTTTGCGGCAACGTCAGAGGTTTATCAAGTTTGACCTTGCGAGTCAGCCACAGTGCGACAATCGGTAAACCTAGCAGTACCATCGGTAAGCCGATACCGAGCCAGCGGGTAAAACCGAACTCCTCGCCAGTGATGTTTTGATAAATAGAAGCAAAGATCAGGTTGGGTGGCGTCCCCACCAGAGTCGCAATGCCACCCAATGACGCTGAGTATGCAAGGCCCAGCAGCAGCGCACGCTGAAATGCTTTATCGTCGGTTGCGTCAATCAGTGCCAGAGCGACCGGCAGCAATGCCAGTACGCTGGCGGTATTGGATATCCACATGGACAAAAACGCCGTGGCTATCATAAACGCGATGATAATTTTACGACCGTTACTGGTACCGATAGCGCCAATCAGTCCTAATGCAATCCGTTTATGCACACCGCTGGCTTCGACCGCTTTCGCCAGCATAAAGGCGCCCATAAACAGGATAATAATATTGTCGCCCAATGCAGCGGCTGCCTGACCTGTTTCCAGGACTCCCGCCAATGGCAGCAGCACAAACGGCAGCAGTGAGGTCACCGGTAATGGAATACATTCCGTAATCCACCACCAGGCTACCCAGATAACGACAGCTAATGCCATCGCCGCACTGGCAGGCATTGAAAACGACAAACTAATAAGCAGTGTGGCCAGCGCAACTAAAGGGCCAAGAACAATATGCGTCATGTTTCTTTTATTGATCGTTCAGCGTGAGTCGAGTGTAATGTAACAGACTGGAAAAGTAACCTTTAGAGGAATACATGAGAGAGATTGTCGTACTGCATGAAAATGAAGAGTGGCTGGTACCTTTGCGTGAAGCCTTTAAAGCACGAGGGGTTGTCGCCAAGGAATGGTTTTTGGATAGCGGTATCGTGCCTTATACCGAGACCCCTGAAGATGCGGTCTACTACAATCGCATGAGTGCTTCGTCACACACCCGGGGGCACCGGTTTGCACCCGAACTGACAAAATCCGTACTGACTTGGTTGGAAAGTAAAAACCGCACGGTGGTTAACGGCAGTCAGGTGTTGGCACTGGAAATCTGTAAGTTATCGCAGTACGCAGCTCTTGAACGAGCGGGCTTGAAGGTACCGAAAACTCATGCCGTGGTTGGTAAGCAGCACTTAGTGGAGGCGGCGCAGCGGTTCGCTCAATGGCCACTCATTGTAAAGCCAAATCGCGGTGGTAAAGGCCTTGGTGTGCAACGCATCGATAGTATCGAGCAACTTCAGCAGTATGTACAACGAGACGATCTGGAAGAGCCGTTGGATGGCACTTGGTTGTTACAGGAATACATTCAGCCAAAGCAGCCGTTCATCACCCGGGCAGAGTTTGTTGGACAGAAATTCGTTTATGCGGTGCAAGTCAATACCGAGGACGGCTTTGAGCTATGCCCGGCGGATAACTGCTCGATTGAAGCGGCTTTTTGTCCCACCGATCAGCAGTCACATAAATTTACGATAACCAAACGATTCAACGATCATGAGATCATTGTTGCCCTTGAGAACTTCCTGCGCAGTAATGATATCGATGTCGCGGGTATTGAGTTTATCGAGGATGAGCGCGGCGATTTGTTTGTTTATGATGTCAACACCAACACCAATTACAATCAGCCCGCTGAACAGCGTGCGAAGGTTAAGAATACCGGCATGGGTGCTTTAGCGGATTATTTAATACGCTTGGCTCAATAAAAAACCGGCCCCCGGAGGGGGCCAGCTGACATGCCAGGGAGAGGTTGGCATTTAGAAAGTGTATTCAACCCCGAATGAGGCGGTTTGCGGTTTGTTCGGGCGTGCACCGTGAGGTGAACGGGCAACAATTTTCTGTTGATCAAACACGTTTTCTACTTTCAGGTAGACCGTCATGTTGTTGTCCACTTCATAGCGGCTGACAAAGTCGGTCACGAACACCGATTCGGTTCTGTCGAAGCGGCTGTCAGAGCGGTTACAGCCAACACTAACGCACATTTCGTCGGCGTACTTCGCAACAACGTAATTAATCCAGCCATCGTTATTATCCAGCGTTACGCGAACACTAAAGGTGTTTTGCGGGATATCAGCAAGCTCATCACCATCCATGTAATTGAGGTTGTCTTTGCTGATTTCACCTTTGGTGTGGGTGTAGGTGACATCGACCGGCACCAGGAAGCTACCAGCTTCAAAGGTATTGCTGGCTTGGAATTCAAGACCACGAACGACGGATTCACCCAACACGTAGTTACCGGACTCGGCACCATTCGGGCATGGGTTGGCAATCGAACATACCTGCGTGGTATCGCTGAAGTCGCTGTAGAAAGCAACCGCTTCAGCAAACAGCGAACCTTGGTTAAAACGTACACCGGCTTCATAGTTGACGCTGGTTTCCGGTTGTTGGTTTTCTTTAGCACCGCCGCCTAAAGGAGAGAAACCTTTATGTGCGCCGGCAAGAACTTGCCAGTTATCGCTAACATTGTAAGTAAATGACGCGCCCGGTAACCACTCGCTGCTGTTGTTAGAGCGTGCACTGTCTAATTCGCTGCGATCAGGCGTTGCGAACTGGCGACGTGAAGAGTCAACGTCTTCGTGACGCAGTGCGAAATGAACCAGCAGGTCCTCATTGACTTGCCAGTTATCGGTCACCCAGAAGCTCATGGCTTCGGCTTTTTCTAATCGGTTGTCACCGCCAGTTGGCTGAATAAATGAATCAAAAACCAGACTGCCGTTAATTTGATCGTAGACTTCTTTTAATTGGTAACGATCCATCTCATCGGTATGGTCACGTAAACCGACTTCGATAACGTGTGAAGCCAGCTCAATACCGCTGTTAATTTCTACGCCGTAGGAATCATAGCCACGGTTACCGTTGGTCCAGGTGATGTCCTGGTAATCTTGTTCGCCGTGCAGCACCGCCAAGGCATCCAGGTCGCCGTTGTTTGCCGCGTTAATCAGGCCTTTAGCGACACCGGCTTTGAACCAGTTACGTTTAAAGTGGTTCTTGTAGCCTAAAACGTTCAGTTCAACCGCGTCACTCAATTCCAGGTTGTAGTTAACGGTAATTGAATCATGATGGTTATTCATTTGATCGATTTCAGAGATACCGTAGCGGCGATTCGGGTTTTCCGCAAAGTCAGCATCAGTCAAACCGGCATAAGTCTCGTTGGAGGTTTCTTCCGAGTATTGGAATTTTGCCAGGATGCTCTGACGATCACCGGTCCATTTCAATTTCGCCACGTAATCTTCGATATCGAAGCCAGCGTCACGGCCACTGCGATCAATCGTTTTGAAGCCATCGCTGCTGCGCTGAATGGTTTCCAACAAAAAGCCGAATTGGCCATCGGTGCCGCCAACATGAGCATGAATATCACGGCTGCTGTTTTCACCGAATTCGGTCAGAACTTGGCCACCAAAGGTTTCCGGCACCGGTGTGGTGACCAGGTTCAAGACACCGCCGGTCGTTTGTGGACCATAGCGTAACAAAGGTGCGCCTTTTAATACTTCTACGGATGACATACGGAAGGTGCTGGGGAAATAGTAAGCGGCTGGATTCGAGTATGGCGCCGGCGCCATCATCACGCCATCTTCAAGAATGGTCACTTTGCTGACGCGACCCGCTGTTGCCGCGCGAATACCGATATTGGGACGCAAACCCTGGCCATCTTCCTCACGAACGTAAACGCCCGGTACGGTTTTCATCAGTTGGTTGATGTCCGTTGCAACTTCTATGCGCATCTGTTCTTCATCGACAACAGCACTTGAGCCGGCAGTTGCGCGTGACTCCTGTTTGCTACCGATGATTTTTATTTGTTCGATATCCGCATCGAGATCAATAGAATCATTAGCAAACGATGGCGCTGAGGCTAGCAGTGCCGCGATAATGGACGAGGAAAGCAGTGATTTTTTCATAAAAAGTCCTGTTTACAACATTTAAAAGGATTGTTTAATTTGCGTTAAGAAACTGCGCGTAATACTAATCATAATGAGAATAATTCGCAATAGCATAATTTGCTTTTCAGTAAATTTTCTTTAAATAAGTCAAGGTACAAGTAGAATGAAGACTCAAATTTGACTAAGGAGGCGCAGTGGAACCTGCTCAGATACCGACAAATGAGCCTAAACGGCTGGATGTTCTTCGCAGTTTGGCGATATTAGATAGCGAATCCGACGCTGGTTTTGACGGCTTGGTTGAACTGGCTAAAACGCTTTTTGACTTACCGATGGTGGCGGTGTCGTTGGTGGACGAACAGCGCCAGTGGTTTAAGGCCAGTATTGGCTTAGGCGTGTGTGAGACTCATCGAGAAGTGTCATTTTGTGCGCACATCGTGGAAAAACCTAAGGTCATGGTGGTCGAAGATGCCATGTTGGATGACAGGTTTTACGATAATCCGTTAGTGACTGAAGAGCCTTTCATTCGATTTTATGCTGGCGCGCCGCTACGGCCGGTTGGCGATGAAGTTCTTGGAACGCTGTGTGTTATGCATACGCGACCGCGCTCGTTCAGTGATGATGAACAACAACTGTTGAAACTCCTCGCAGGACAGGCGGAACAGCTGATCCAACTGCATGCGTTGCGGCACAAAAAAGAAGGTAACTAACCCATGCGAATGCGCTTCAAACCCGTTATCGGAATGACTTGTCTGGGACTCTTGTTGTCGAGTTGTTCGGTAACGAAAACGTCACCGGAACCCACAGCTTACGACTGTGGTATACAGCCGATCACGGTCGTGTATGACGATCAGAACGTAACGTTGTCGATGCGCTCGGAACAACAAGTGTTGGCACCGGTAAAATCCGCTTCCGGTGCGCGTTTTGTGTCGACAGATGAACGTACGGAGTATTGGTCGAAAGGCCACGAAGCACAGGTGACGTGGAAAGGCGAAGCACTCCCACAATGTATTGAACGAGGCTATCTGCCGCGTGCTATTGCGTTGCGTGGCAATGAGCCTTTTTGGTTGTTGACCATCAATCAACACCAGGCCAGCTACACCACACCATCCGGTGAAGAGGAATTTGCCGTTGATCAGATGGATAAAAAGCAACAAACTGGGGGTTGGCAAATCGAAATCGATGACCTGGGTCATCTCACAATGACCCAGAAGGTTTGTTATGATTCGATGAGTGGTAAGGCGTTCCCTTATCATGCCTCCGGTAAATTCAATGGGGTGTCGGTACAGGGCTGTGGTGGTGACACCGAGCAACTGATCCAGGGACAGCCTTGGCAGATTGAGTCATTATCGGGGATAGCGGAGCGATTACTGGCTAAACCAGAGCTTCAGTTTTTACCACAAGGACGTCTGGTCGGGAGTGATGGCTGCAACCGTTTTTTTGGTCACTATAGTGTTCATGGTGAAATCCCGAGGCTGAATATAGTGGGTTCGACAAAACGGCTGTGCACGCAAGAAACCATGGATCTTGCACAAAAATTCACCGAGCTATTGAATAATACCGTGAAAGTTGACATAAAAGATAACAGCATCGTGCTAGTAGCCAATGATGGTCAGCAACTTTCACTCAAGCCAGCCTATTAAGAGCTGACCCAGAGGACGACCGTGCAATTAAAGAAGTATACCGATTATGGCCTGCGTGTATTAATTTACCTGGCCGCCAAAGAACAGACACGACTGGTCACCATCGATGAACTCAGTCGCACGTTTAACGCACCCAGAAACCACTTAAACAAGGTGATTCATCACTTGGGAAAAGAAGGTTTTATTGAAACCCGGCGCGGTAAAAACGGCGGTTTCAAGTTGGCTATGGCGGCTGAAGACATTCGCCTTGATCATCTGATTCGCAGACTTGAAGGGGACGAGCATTGGATTGATTGTCATAACCCGCAGTGTGCGATTTTTCCAGTCTGTGAATTAAAACACATCATTAATGAAGGTAAAGAAATTTTTTATCGCCATCTGGCTCAGTTCACGATTGCCTCGTTAACCAAGCAACCTGAAAAAATACGTGTACTTTGGCAGACCGAAATTGAAAACTCATAAACCCGTGGAGAATAACAATGATTAAGAAAGCTGCTCTGGGATTAAGTATCAGTTTACTCACCTCACAAGCTGCTGCTTCAGACTGGTTGCATTGCGGCAACTTGTTTGACAGTCAGGCGGGCGAATTACGCGGTGAACATTATATAGAGGTTGATGGCGGGCTGATCAAACGTGTAACCCGTGACCAACCTGATGGCGCTGAGATCATTGATTTGAGTGACAAGACCTGTTTGCCCGGGTTAATTGATCTGCATGTACACCTGGATGGTCAGTCTGGACCGCAATCCTACATGAACCGTTTTACGGAAGGCCCGGCCGACCTGGCGCTGACCGCGCAAAATTATGGCATGAAGACGTTAATGGCGGGCTTTACTACGGTGCGTAACCCTGGTGACTCATACAACGTTACTATCGCCTTACGAGACGCAATTAATGCCGGTACTGTGCAAGGGCCACGCATCTATTCGGCGGGCAAATCACTTGCCACGACCGGAGGCCACGCCGATCCGACCAATGGCGTTAAGCACGATCTTATGGGACGTCCTGGCCCAACGGAAGGGGTCATTAACAGTCCGGCTGATGCGAAAGAGGCGGTACGTCAGCACTATAAAGAAGGTGCTGACTTTATAAAAATCACTGCCACCGGCGGTGTATTGAGCATGGCATCCAGTGGTGAAAATCCACAGTTTACGCAGGACGAATTGGAAACGCTGATCGATATTGCCAACGACTATAACTTCCACGTTGCTGCTCATGCGCACGGTAAAGAAGGAATGCTGCGGGCGGTAAAAGCCGGGGTCAAAACGGTAGAGCACGGCACCTACATGGATGATGAAGTCATTGCCGCCATGAAAGAAAACGGTACTTACTTAGTGCCAACGATTCTTGCCGGCAAGTTTGTTGCTGAGAAAGCTAAAATTGACGGGTACTTCCCCGAGGTTGTTCGCCCTAAAGCCGCGGAAATTGGTCCGTTAATTCAGCAAACCTTTGCTAAAGCCTATAAGGCGGGCGTAAATATTGCGTTTGGTACGGACAGCGGTGTTTCTGCGCACGGTGATAACGCGTTAGAGTTTGAATACATGGTTGAAGCTGGTATGCCTGCCGCAGAAGCCATTCAAACCGCAACGACGGTCGCCGCAGAGATCTTGAAGAACGACAAGCTGGGCGAAATTGCGGCTGGCAAGTATGCCGATATCATTGCCGTTGATGGTGATCCGTTAGCGGATGTTAAGGTACTTCAGGATGTTGATTTTGTTATGAAAAACGGTGAGGTCGTTAAGCGCTAATCAGCGCTTAACACGACTTTTCCGTCAAGCTGAGCATGGGCATGATCAGCACTGCGTACTTCATAGCGGTGTTGATCATCTTCCTCACAAAGCCACAGTTGCACCCGTGCCGGTAGCACCACCGGACGTTTAAAGGTCACGTCAATCTGGGTTGCGGCTCGACCGTGACGTTTCTCAATTTCTGCCTGCGCTCGCGCCATCATGTACATACCGTGAATAATCGGTTTTTTGAAACCAAACCAACGCGATGTCATGGGGTGTAAGTGAATCGGATTAAAATCGCCGGAAACACGGGCGTAGCGACGACCCATACCCGATCCCAATTGCCAATGACAATGATGAAACCAACCGGGAGCGGGTTCAAAGACCTTGGCGGGCTTCTTGGACGGACGTTCCGGTGCCTGCCCCTTCATCACCTGATAGGTGCTTTTGCAGGTGACGACCAGCGTGTCATCCTGGAAGAACTGTACCGTGAATTGAGGACGCAAACGTCGTGGAGATACATCGGGTCCGCGGGCTGGAATGGTAACCTTGGCATCAAGCCGAAAGCCCTGTGATAGGTCAATCGGATGGTGTTGTTGGAGACTGTTGTTGACGTGCACGAGACCAGGTGCCGGCCAGGGGAACTGCGGATCCAACATTTGCGCCAGGTGAGTGCGCTGGGCCATGCAGTAAAACAGGGCTAATGGTAACTCACTGACAAAACCATCAAAGATACGGTGATAATTGCGGCGCTGTCGGTCACTGACCGCCTCGATTAAAAACTGTTGATGCAGTTCGGACTTGTCGGCCTCAACGTTATCAACGCGATTTAACGTCAACAGAGATTTTGCCAACATGCCGGGCATTGCCGGTAAGTGATCAATCGGGTGGTTTACCGTTTCCATGCGTTACTGAGTCCTCATTACTATCCTGCTGCCACTGCGTTCACGGATGACATCAATACGGTCTTGCAGGCGATCTTTTAATTCTCGCACATGCGAGATAATTCCAATAGTCCGACCACTGGCACGTAATTCTGCCAGGGTATTAATGGCCATATCGAGCGCCTCATCATCGAGGCTACCAAAGCCTTCATCAACAAACAAAGTATCTAACCTGATGCCACCGGCATAACTCTGTACGACATCTGAAAGACCCAAAGCAAGTGCTAATGCGGCCATAAAGCCCTCGCCACCAGACAGCGTTTTTGTACTGCGTTGCCGGCCGGTATAGGCATCTTCGACCAATAGGGTTAAGCCGCCGGCTGAACGGGCATCGGCAACGGTCTGTTCGCGTAATAGCTGATAGCGGCCATGAGTCATCTGCTGCAGGCGCTCGGAAGCTACGTTTAATACATCATCAAGCAAGACGCTCAGCACGAAGCGGTGAAGGCTAAGCCGTTGTGTGTTTTGTCCGCTGGCGACATCAGCCAAAGTTCCTTGCACAGCATAGCGCTTATGTAATTGTTCTGCTTGCTTTTTACTGTTATTAACACGTTTTAAAACGTTTTCCAGCTGGATGCACTGATCGCGGAGAGCAAGCCAATCTTGTTCGGATCGTTGTAGCTCGGATTCAGCGGCTTGTTGTTGCTGCTGTAACGCATCAATATCGGGCGCTTGCTTACCATCCAGCGCTTGTTGCAGTTCAAATAACAAACTGTCGACGCGAGTAACTTGCTGTTTAAACTCAGCGATCTGTTGTTCGAGTTGCTGGTACTCGCCGCTGCTCAGACGGGCACTTTCATAGTCATTGTTACTGGCAAAACCGAGCTCTTGCAACTGTTTCTGGAACTTTTGTTCAACGTGTTGGTGTTGCTGCTGCACATTTTTGGCTTGTTGGCCGGTGCTATCGAGCTGAGAAGCGATCGCGGAGAGCTGCTCGAGCAGTTGTTCGCGCTGTTCGGTGGCGCGGCGCTGACGGCTTAAGTTTTGTTGTAACTGATGCTCCAAAGCGCTCATTGATTGTTGTAACTGTTCTGCCGAACGCAGATCTTCCGGAATCTCTTGACGCAACATGCGCAAACGTTCATCGGCCGTCTGCTTTTGCAACTGCTGCTGATGAATACGTTCGGCTAATGTCCGCTGTTTCGTACCCAGCTGTTCTAATCGCTGTTGGCCCTCCGAAATTTGTTGATTCAGTTTTACCAACTGCTGGCGCTGCTGTTGATAATGACTCGTTTTGGCGGCCAGTTGCTGGCGCAGCTGGTCCAGTTGTTGTGGCGCTTTAGGCTCACCATTTTCATGCAACTGCTGTTGCACCAGATCCAACCGGTTTTGGCTGTGACTCAACTGCTGTTCCAGTTGCTGTTGCTTTTGTTGTTCCTGTTGAAACGTTTTACGTGCAGCGATGACTTGCTGGTGTTCTACTAATTCCTCATCCTGATTGTGCGCCGGGCTGGGGTGTTCGGTGGCACCACACACCGGGCACGGCTTACCGGACTCAAGTGTTCGAGCCAGTGTCAGAGCTTGTTGATCGTACCATCGGTTTTCCAGATGCTGGCTCTGTTGCTCCGCGGCGTGGGTGGTTGCGCGTTGAGCCAGCAGTTGTTGCTGCAGTTGTTGTTGCTGTTGGCGCAGTTGCTGTTGCTGGCGTTCGAGTTCTTCATGCCGCTGGCGTTGCTGCTGCCACAGTGTTAGCTGATGCTGTTCGGCTTCCAATGATGTTTGTTGATCCAGTGCAGTACGAAGCTCATCCAATTGCTGTTGAGCATGGATGTTGTTTTCGCGCTGTTGCTGAAGTTCTTCATCGATTTCAGTCAATTGCCGTTGATCTTGCGTTAACTTGGCCGCCAATTGCTGTTGCTCTGTGGCCATCTGTTGCAACGATTCGAGTTTGGGTAACCATTGCCGTTGTTGTTCAAGCTGGCGGCGCAGTGTTTGGTTATCATCGTCGAGCTGAAGTGCCCGCTGATAGGCCTGTTCCACCTGTTGTTTACCCTCACTGAGCTGTTGTTGCTGTGTTTGCAACTGCTCGGTACGACTGCGCAGCTCTTGCGATTGCTGCTGTAACAATGCCAAATGTTGGCTGTCGGCTGCCAACTGTTGTGCTTTTTTGGCACGTTCAAGGCGCTGCTGTTGGGTGTTTATTTGCGGTTCTCTGTTGCGCAATTGATCGCGCTCGCTCAGCAACTGTTGTTGTTGTGCAAACTGCTTTTGCACGTGTTGAGCCTGCAACAATTGCGAGCGCAGTTGCTGCACCGCTTTTGCCTGCGACGTCTTCTGTTGCTCTAGTTGGCTTAGCTGCGGGCGCAATTGTTGTAATCGCTCGGTCAGCTCCTGTTCGCTGGTGACTTTTGCATCATCCAGCAGGGCTTGTAAGTTTTGTTCGTGCTGACGCATCTGCTGGCGCAGTTCACGAGCAGACTCTTTTAACTGTTCTTCAATCAATAAGTAGCGATGTGTTTGGAACAGCTGTGCAAAAATGTCTTCTCGTTGGCCGGCATCGGCCGTTAAGAGTTCACGAAATTTGCCCTGGGGTAACACCACCACCTGTCGGAATTGGTCAGCCTTTAAGCCAATAAGTTGCTCAACGTGCTGAGTAACGTCATTAACTTTGCGGCTTGCCAGCAGTTTTTGTTGATCCGTATTGAGATCGAAGGCCGGCTCCGTACCCGCAGTGATTTGCCAGAGTGTGGCTGTCGCTCGGTCTTCCTTTAAGCCCTCACCGCGAAGTTTTGGTCGCCATTGAGTTGGTAAACGCTGGACACGGTAGATGTTTGTGCCTATCTCAAAAATAAAATCCACTTCGGTTGCTACATCAACGGCCGCGTGGTGACAGCGCATTTGTTCGCCTTGTCGTTCTGCGCCAGTGGTCTTTCCGAATAACGCATAACTGATGGCATCCAAAATGGTCGTTTTACCGGCTCCCGTTGCGCCATTGATCAGAAAAAGAGGATGTTCTCCGAGTGCTCTGAAATCGATAACTTCACGTTCGGCGAACGGCCCAAACGCCTGCATGGCGAGCAATATAGGCTTCATGACTGGCGCTCCTGGTCGGCGATTTGGGCAAGCACCGCTTCAAGTTGTTGGCGTTGTTCATCATTAAGTTGTTGATGATGAACTTGACTGAAAAAGTCCTCAAAGATGTCGAGCTCACTGCGTTTTAGCTGTTCACCGGCAGCTGCCAGTTGCTCTCCCTGACGGACTTGAAAGCGCTCTTTCTTCAATTCCATAACGTTTGGATAGTGCTCCCTGACTCGCGCCATTGGGTTAAGCAATGCCTCGTCGTCGGTGAGGATGACCTGTACATAATCGTTACTGCGCGCGTCCTCTTTAGCCTTGGACAGAATTTCCTCTAACGTGCCTTTCAATACGCGTAAATCATTGCGTGGCTGAATCGGTAATAACTGAATCGAGCAGTTGCCGTCGGCATCCATATCCACCAGGGTGAGAGACTTCTTCTGATGTTGTTCAGAAAAGCTGTACTTGAGCAGTGAGCCGCTGTAACGAATGTTCTCGCGGCCTTTGTACTGTGGTTGGTGCAAATGCCCCAAGGCCGTGTAATCGAAGTCGCTAAACAACTGCCAGTCAACCCGGTCAGCACCGCCCATTGAGAGTGGCCTTTCCGAATCGGATTCGTTGGCACCGTCCAAATAGCAATGACTGACCAGCACGGAACGACGGTCATTTGCCTTTTTTAAGGCATTCACTAAGGTTTCATGGGCGTGGTTGTAATCGCGCTGTGGCTCGCCGGTGAAATCGGCTACTTGAGCCGGGTCATGAAACGGAACCGCCCAAAAGTCGACAGGCCCATGCTCATCGTCGAGTACGATCGGTTGTGTCATTTGCTCCAGTGTTGTGACCAGATACATACCGGACGTTGCCAATTGGCGGGACGCAAAGCCAAGTCGCTCGGCACCGTCGTGATTACCGGATATGGCAATGATTGGCACACCCAATTGGCTCAAACAGGTATCGACAAAGTCATCGAACAACGAGATTGCGGATGCCGGCGGAACCGAACGGTCATAGATATCTCCGGCAATAATTACCACGTCCGGTTGATAGGTTTTGATATAGTCGAGCACTTGTTCTATGGCGCAGCGCTGTTCGTCAACAAGCGATATTTGATGAAATAGCCGCCCTAAGTGCCAGTCTGAGGTATGCAGAATTCTCATGCGATCGTTTTTGCTACAGAGTGATGTGACTACTATACATCATAAAAAAAGCCGCCCGAAGGCGGCCTTTAGTCGATACGAATTATTTTTGTGTTTCCGTATCCTGTAAGTCTGCGTCATGTTTTTCCATCTCCCACGGCAACACGCCGGGGCTGTGGTGACGGAAGTGCAGATAATTTTCAAACTGATTGATGACGTCGTTGATGATGTCGGCTTTTTCCCAGCCATACAAATCATAAGACTGTCCACCCTGACGCAGGAACACTTCAGCTCGATAATAAACCTCACGGTTTTTATCGTTAGTGAGTGCAAACTCCGGCAGCAGGTAGTCACGTAACCGGACTTCATAGGCAAAGTCGAGCTCTTTGTCGCGCTCTACGGTGAGCATAATACGGTTATGCTCTTTATCTTCCTGAAATTCGGCCGGCCAGTCCTGCTCTTTTAGCTCGTCGCGAACCTGCTTAAGTGACTCGGCAGCAGCTTTGTAGATAAAATCGAGTACCGGCTCTTTTTTAGGAAAGTCCACTAAGCCTGACAACCGTTTCTTCCAGTAGTCGGGGCCTTCATTCACGCCACGACGGTGGAACTGACGGTGACTCTTGAGACTGGTGTATTGGTGCCCTTCAATGATCAAAGCACGCCACATACCAACGGCAGCGATGAGGATGACTACCGCAAAGGGTAAGGCACTGGTAATGGCTGCGGTTTGTAAAGCGCCAAGGCCTCCGGCCAGCAGTAGTACAGCGGCAACGATGCCTTCGGTCGACGCCCAGAACACACGCTGCCAAACGGGAGTTTCCATCATTCCGCCGGAGGACAAGGAATCGATCACCAACGAGCCTGAGTCAGAGGAGGTGACGAAGAACGTGATGATCAAAATAACCGTCGCAAAGCTGATGATGCTGGTCAGTGGCAGTTGTTCATAAAGCTTAAACAGCGCGATGGCCTGGTTATTTTGCACTTCGTTGATGAGGCTTGTGTAACCTTCATTCATGATCATATTCAGCGCGGTGTCACCGAATACGGCAAACCAGAAGAAGGTGAAAATCGACGGTACCAGCATGACACCGAAGACGTACTGGCGGATGGTACGGCCACGGCTGATCTTAGCAATGAACAGCCCGACAAACGGCGCCCAGGCAATGGTCCAGCCAAAGATAAACAGCGTCCAGTTACCAATCCAGTCACTGCGTGTGTAGGCTTGTAAGTTAAAGGTACGCTCAACGATACCGCTTAAATAGGCGCCGGTATTTTGTAAAAAGGTCTCCAGAATATGCACGGTAGGGCCGGCAAAAAACACAAACAACAGTAAAAATAAAACCAGCGTCATGTTGATCAGCGATAACCGTTTGATGCCCTTATCCATACCGGCGACCACGGATGCGATAGCGGCCAGAGTAATGACTCCGATGGCGATGATCTGAACCGTGGAACCAATCGGGATATCTTCCCATAGATAATTCAGGCCGGTGTTAATCTGGATGACCGATAAGCCCAGCGTAGTGGCAATGCCAAACATCGTGCCGAGGATGGCAAAAGTATCTACTGCATGACCGGCTGGGCCGTTAATCTTTTCGCCGATCAGCGGATATAAGGTGGAACGCATTGACAACGGCAAGCCGTGACGGAAGGAGAAATAAGCCAGCACCAGACCGACCAACCCGTAGATGGCCCAAATGTGGAAGCCCCAGTGAAAATAGGCGATTTGCATGGCCTGTTTGGCTGAGTTAACGGTTTCTGCGGCTCCTGCCGGTGGATCGGCATAATGTAACACGGGTTCTGCGACACCAAAGAACAGCAGTGCAATGCCGTAACCGGCCGAAAAAAGCATCGCAAACCACGACGTAAAACTGTATTCCGGTTCACAATGGTCGGGACCGAGTTTTATTCTCCCCCATTTGGAGATGCCGACCCCGACGATGAAAATAAGAAACAGCGCAACGGCAAGCATGTAGAACCAGCCGAAATGTTCGGTGATTCCGGCGAGCGTGCTTTCAAACAGTTTACCTGCTTGCTCCGGCGCACTCAGTGTCCCGACGACCAGCAGTGCGATAACAATAATCGCAGGCAGGAACACCGGGAATAATATGGCGTGATGCCATGGCTTTTTCTCGCTAGACATTTAACACTCCTGTTAATCGAGTAAGTTCCTAACTAACACTTATAACCTACTAATGAAAAGGCATAAAGGCTCACTTTTTATAATAATCCACTTTAAAGGCATAATTAGCTTGTCTATACTGGAGGGTGTATTTTGATGAACAAACTGTTTTATACAGGGAACAAGTATGGCCAGAACGCCACAATTTAACCGCGAAACAGCGCTGAACAATGCCATGAGTTTATTCTGGCGAAAGGGTTATCATGCAACCTCAATGAAAGACATCGAGCAGGCAATGGATATGCGGCCGGGCAGTATATACGCTGCTTTTGGCAGTAAAGAACGCTTGTTCGGTGAAGCGCTGGCCGTTTACGGTGAGAGCACTAAGGCCAGTTTTAGCGCCGCACTGAGTGAAGGTGATACTGAGTTAGCAGGCTTTGTTCAACTGCTGCAGAATATTGTTGAACCGAAAATACAGGGTAATACTCCCAGCAAAGCCTGCATGTTGATCAAAACCTTGCTTGAACTGAGTAACCATCAAACATTAAATAATGAACCGGTAAAAAACTACATGAACGAGCTGCAGCAGCTGTTCGAAGTGAAGTTTTGCCGCGCAATTGCCGCAGGAGAGCTGGCACCTCGCGCGGATGCCAAACGACTGGCACGGCTTTACCAGTCTAATATCTTGGGCTTGAGTGTGATGTCTCAACGGGACTTACCGAACGACCAGCTGAAGCAACTGGCCGATGATATTTGTCAACAGATACTGCCGGCGTCGGCGGTGCTTAACGTTTGAACAGTGAGGCATAGTGACTGGGGTTAAAACGAAGCGTAAACACCAGAATAACCAGTCCGACGGCGATGTGCAGTTGCCAGCCCAAGCTGTAATCGCCGCTGACATCGCGGAACCAACCGGTCAGTAACGGCATCAAGCTGGCAAACATAAAGCCAATTCCCTGCATGAACGACACTAAACGTCCGGCCTGAACCGGGTTGTCCAGATGATCCAGTGCCATAACAATACAGAGCGGGAACGCACCACCCAGGCCAAAACCGCACAGTGCAGACCAAAGCCAGGGTGAATACTCGGGCCAAAAGCTAAGGCCAGCAAAGCCTACCATCTGGGTCAGTACCGCCACAATCAGCCAAGGGCGTCGATCCTGGCTGTGCGAGAGTGCCGGCAGAATGAGTGCCCCCGCCACCTGCACCAGTGAGAACAGCGCCAACAAATTGCCTGATTGCTGCGCCGGCCAGCCAAATTCACCGTAAAACGGCGCAATCCAGGCGATAAAACCGGCGTAACCGGCATTAACCAAAGCAAAGTAGGCGCCCAAAAACCAAGCTCTCGGATAACGAACCGCTTTCAGAAGCTGGTCTCTGGGTGGTATATTGGCAAGCGGCACGCGATTTTGCGGGGCCCACCAGATAATCAGTGTAAGAATCGCTAGCACGGCCCAGGCGGCGAGTGAATAAAATCGTTCCGGTAACTGTTCGGCAAACCAAGGCGTTAATACGGCGCCAAGCGCTGCGCCTCCCATTAACGCCGCGGACCACAAGCCGGTGACCATACCCAGCCGATGTAAATAGCGATGCTTGGTTAACTCCGGAATAATAATGTGCAGCAGCGCAATACCGAAGCCTCCGATCAACGCACTGAATAACAACAGCTCAATGGTTGGCGGGATAACGCGCAACAGCAGTCCTGCGGTTAGTATTACCAAACCGAGCGTAATGCCTCGTTTATAGCCAAGCGCCATGGTCAGGCGCCCGGCAAATAGCGCCAGTACACCAATCATTAAAATGGGCAAGGTGGTGAGCAGCGAGATGCTGCTGAATGATGCCCCTGTGGCTACAATCAACTCATCGGTCAGAGGACCGATGGAGGTGAGCAGTGGGCGTAAGTTGAGGCCGAGTAAAACCAGTAGCGCCAGTCCAAACATCAGGCTTTTGCGGGCAACCTGGGGTTGCGTAGTTGAATTTACAGACAACGTTATCGATTCCTTTAAACGGTCAAGTGTCGCCACTTTACTGCTTTTTTTAGCAAGAGTGAACGATTGTACTTTTACCATTCAGGCGTAAGCATGGTATTCTTTGATGCCATTAGCGGCAACTCAACTTCTTGCAGATGACGACAAGCATGGCAACGCAATCCGGAAATCTCTTTATTATCGCGGCTCCCAGCGGAGCCGGTAAGTCCAGTTTGATCAAAGCGCTGCTGGAGCGTCATGCAGACGGAACCATGCAGGTATCAGTTTCCTCAACAACCCGTCCGCCCAGACCGGGTGAAGAGGATGGTATCCATTATCACTTCATGAATGTCGCCGAGTTTGAACAGCGTATTGATGCTGGCGAATTTTATGAGTGGGCGCGTGTTTTCGATAACTATTACGGGACCTCAAGAAAGGTCGTTGAAGAAGCGTTACAGCAAGGCATCGATGTGTTTCTCGATATCGACTGGCAAGGCGCACAGCAGGTACGTGAACATCACCCGGAAACCCGTTCGGTGTTTATTGTGCCGCCCAGTCTGGAGGTTTTGGAGAGCCGACTGCGTCACCGTGGCCAGGACAGTGACGAGGTGATTGCCAAGCGAATGGCAAAAGCGCAGGCAGAAATGTCCCATTACCATGAATTTGACTACTTGCTGGTGAATGATGACTTTAATGATACACTGGCCCAGCTTGAACATATTGTACTGGCGCAGCGCAGCAGAATGTCGCTGCAACAAGTACGACACGCAGAAACTCTGAAGGAATTGCTTGGCTAATGGGCCGAGTTTCCGTATAATTCTTAGCCTTTCGAAAAATATCACTCAGGCTTTATGGGGAGTAAACCATGGCTCGCGTAACCGTTGAAGATGCCGTAGACCGCGTTGGCAATCGTTTTGATTTGATTTTATTAGCGGCCCGTCGTGCGCGCCAGTTGGCAGTGCAAGGGAAACAACCTTTGGTTGAAGTAAAGAATGAAAAGCCAACGGTCATTGCTCTACGTGAGATTGAGCAGGGTTTGATTGATAATGATCGCCTTGACGCAGAAGACCGTCAGGCGGCTCAACAAGCAGACGCAGAAGAGATGCAGGCAGTGAACGCATTGCGTGGCGTCGAATAACAACAGCTTTTGCTGAAGCTACAGAGCCAACGGTACTTGTGCCGTTGGCTTTTTTGTTGGATTGCTCGTATTCTGATCATTAACGGACTTTTCTGAAAGTGCGATACGTTTATCCTGTTGCGGAGAGAGTCGGTGTATCTATTTGAAGGCTTAAAAACGCAAATCAGTGACTACTTGTCTGCCGAGCAGGTAGAACAAGTGCAGCAAGCATTTGTGGTTGCGAACGATGCGCACAGCACGCAAAAGCGCAGTAGCGGTGAACCCTACATTACCCACCCGGTGGCCGTTGCCAGTTTGCTTGCTGACATGCGTCTGGATCAGGAAACCATCATGGCAGCGTTGCTGCATGATGTGATCGAAGACACAGAAACTCGGCGTGAAGACCTGGCAGAACTGTTCGGTGCGACTGTTGCCAACTTGGTTGAAGGTGTTTCGAAGCTCGATAAGCTGCAGTTTGACTCCAAAGAAGAAGCGCAGGCGGAAAATTACCGCAAAATGATCATGGCGATGACACAGGATATTCGTGTCATTCTGATCAAGCTCGCCGACCGTACCCACAACATGCGCACAATTCAACATTTGCGCCCTGACAAACGCCGCCGTATTGCCCGTGAAACCTTGGAAATTTATGCGCCGCTGGCGCACCGGCTAGGTATCCATGACATTAAAAATGAACTGGAGCAACTTGGCTTCTGGGCTTTATACCCTTGGCGTGCCCGGCTGCTGGAATCGGAAGTCAAGAAAGCCCGCGGCAACCGTCGGGAATTCATGGAGCGAGTTCACAGTGAAATTGCGTCGCGTTTAGAAGGCAATCAGATACAAGCGCGGGTGCTGGGCCGGGAAAAACATCTGCACAGTATTTATCGTAAGATGCAGAGCAAAGAATTGCGCTTTAATCAGGTCATGGATATCTATGCGTTTCGAGTGATCGTTGATAGCGTTGACACCTGTTACCGTGTTCTGGGTGCGTTGCACAATCTGTATAAACCGATTGAAACACGGTTTAAGGACTACATCGCGATCCCCAAATCGAACGGTTATCAATCCTTGCATACGTCGCTTAAGGGGCCGCACGGGGTGCCGGTGGAGATTCAAATTCGCACCGAAGAAATGGATTTGATGGCCGATCGCGGCGTCGCCGCACATTGGCTGTATAAAAATACGGACGATGCCGGTACCACGGCTCAGGTGCGAGCGCGCAAGTGGATGCAAAGCTTGCTCGAACTGCAGCAAAGTGCAGGCAGTTCCTTTGAATTTATCGAAAACGTTAAGTCGGATCTGTTTCCGGACGAGATTTACGTGTTTACTCCCGATGGCCGCATTATTGAGCTACCGCAGGGCGCAACGGCGGTTGATTTTGCCTATGCCGTGCACACGGATGTCGGCAATACCTGTGTTGGGGCGCGGGTAAACCACCGCACCTATTCGCTGAGTAAACCCTTAGAAACAGGCCAGACCGTCGAAATTAAAACGGCGGTTGGGTCGCGGCCTAATATTGCCTGGCTGAATTTCGTCGTGACCGGAAAAGCGCGAGCCAAGATTCGCCAGTATCTAAAGGGACAGGAAGCCTCCGAGGCTCAGCAACTGGGTGAACGATTGTTGCGATCAGCGTTGGGGCCAATCAGTTATGAAGACATTCCAGCCTCGGAGTTTGAACGCGTGGTACAGGAAACGCGGGTTGAGAACAAAGAAGAGCTGTTAAAGCAGATCGGTCTCGGCAATATGATGTCCGTTGCCATTGCCAAACGCTTATTGGGCGAGCTGCAGGCACTTAAAGATGATGCGCCGTCGCAGCGAAGTCTGTCGATAAAAGGTGCGGAAGGGCTCCTGGTTAGCTTTGCGAAGTGCTGTCGTCCGATTCCGGGCGACGATATTATTGCCCATGTGAGTCCTGGCAAAGGGTTGGTCATTCATCGTCGCGAGTGTAAAAACGTGCGCGGTTATGAAGATGAACCCGGACGTTATTTCCCGGTCGAATGGGATAACAAGCCAGAAGCAGAGTTTATTTCGGAAATTCGCATTGAAATCGTCAACCATCAGGGAGCATTGGCTAAGTTGACGTCTGCCATTGCAACCACTGGATGTAACATTGATGGTCTGAAAACCGAAGAAATTGATGCGAATATTTATTTCATTGATGTGGCACTGACGATTCGTAACCGCAAACACCTTGCGGACGTGATTCGTCATATTCGTAAGATGCCTGATGTTCAGCGCGTGACGCGCTTAAGGAAGTAATCATGTCAAAAGTTATTATCTCAACCGATAAAGCGCCAGCGGCGATTGGCACTTATTCACAAGCGGTAAAAATTGGTACCACGGTGTATTTGTCGGGGCAGATTCCGCTGGTTCCGGAAACCATGGAGCTGGTCAGTGAAGACTTTACCCAACAGGCCGAGCAAGTTTTTAAAAACCTGACCGCCGTTTGTGAAGCGGCCGGTGGTGAGTTACAGGATATGGTCAAAGTACAGATTTACCTGACGGATTTATCCGAGTTCGCCATTGTTAACGAGGTCATGGCAAAATACTTTAAAACGCCTTACCCGGCTCGCGCCGCTATTGGTGTTAAGCAGTTGCCTAAAGGCGCTCAAATAGAAATCGACGGTATTTTGGAGCTACCCAGCACCAACTAAACGTCGGCACTGAGTAACATCCCGGAGGCGGCTTAAACAGCCGCCTCTTTGCTTTGCGGTTCGCGATCTTCCAGAGGTCGCCGCCAGAGAATCATCAGTAAGGCGACACTGCCGAGAATAAAGCAGTAGCCGGTATGTAAGCTGACCGACAGTGGCGATATACCAAAGCTTGCCCCCATTAACAGTGCCTGGGCGCCGTAAGGCAATGCGCCCTGAACGGTACAGGCGAAGATATCCAACAAGCTAGCGCTTTGCCGCGGCGCCAAGTTGCCCTGTTTGGCCAGGCGCTTACTGACTTCGCCGGCCAGAAGAATACTGACCGTGTTATTGGCGACGCAAAGGTTCGTCAGCGAGGTCAGTCCGGCAATCCCAAATGCTGATGAACGTTGTTTGTGTTTACTGACGCGGCTCGATACGGCTTCAACCACGCGGGCAAGGAAGGCAAGCCCACCTTGCTGGCGGATTAAGCCGGACAGGCCGCCGATCAGCAGTGACAGCAGAAAGATTTCTTGCATACTGGTAAAGCCGTCGTAGATATCCTGACTGAACTTAACCCATTGGTAGTCTACCGTGACCATGCCGAAGGCCGCTGCCAGCACAATACCCAGCCCTAATACGGCAAAGACGTTCAGCCCCATCACCGCCAGCACGATGATGACAAAGTACGGCAGACACAACCACAAGTTGGCTTCCGGGATTTTGATCGGAACGTTACTGGTGTCGTAACTGACCAGCCAAAGCACGGTGATGATGGCTGCCGGAATCGCAATCTTAAGGTTGGCGCGGAACTTATCCCGCATACTACAGCCCTGTGTGCGAGTGGCGGCAATGGTGGTGTCCGAGATAATCGACAGGTTGTCACCAAACATGGCACCACTGACCAATACGCCTGCCAATAACGGCAGACTGATATCGGTGGCCTCACCGATGCCCAGCACCACAGGTGCTAACGCCGCGAGCGTGCCCATTGAGGTGCCCATGGCGGTAGAAATGACGCCGGCGATCAAGAACAAGCCGGGAATCAGAAAGGAAGCCGGAATTACATTCAGTCCGAGTGCTACCATCGCATCGACGCCGCCCGTTGCTTCCGCCACGGTCGAGAAGGCACCGGCTAACAGGTAAATCATACACATGGTGACGATGTTGCTGTCACCGACACCGGCCACGAAGGTGGCAATGCGTTCTTCAAATGCCTGCTTGCTCAGCAAAATGCCCAACGCAATAGCCGGCAAAATCGCCACAGGGCTGGGTAATTGGTAAAACGCGTACTCGACACCCTCAGACTGAAAGTAAATGCCGGTTCCTAAAAAGAGCGCCAAAAACAACGCCAGCGGCAGTAGTGCCTTAGCACTTGGCGGCTGGACGGCGGCCGATGAATTCATACCACTTCCTTTTATAATTTATTTTAGACGTCCAGAAGTTTATACAGCTAATCGTTCTGGTGCAACCCTGATCAATTTCCGTGTAAACTACCTATAACATGATTTTACGTTTGGGGAAGCCATGAGTCCGGAGAATTTGAATCTTCAACTGCGCAATTTGCGGCTGGAAGATTACGCACAACTTAAAGCATTAATGGATGCTGTTTACACCGATATAGGCGGAGCCTGGAGCCAGTTTACGATTGAAAAACTGATCAAGGATTTTGCTGAGGGGCAGTTTTGTCTGGAGGATAACGGCCAGATCGTCGGTGTCGCTTTGACCGTAAAAGTTGCCTATAACAAGTTCTCCAACCCGCACACGTACGATGATTTAATTGGCCATCGTGAAGCCATCCTTAACGATAAGAAAGGCGATGCGCTTTACGGTTTGGACGTGCTAATCCATCCCGATTACCGCGGTTATCGGTTAGGGCGGCGGTTGTATGATGCGCGTAAAGAATTATGCCGGCAGGCGAACCTGCGCGCCATTTTGGCCGGTGGTCGCATTGTTAATTACCATAAATACTCACAGGAACTGACACCAAGCCAGTATCTGGATAAGGTTCAGCGCCGTGAAATTTACGATCCGATCCTGACCTTTCAGCTGGCCAATGACTTCAGTGTGAAGCGCTTGTTGGGCAAATACTTGCCAGAAGATGAAAAGTCGCGTGGCTTTGCCACGCTGCTGGAGTGGAACAACTTCCTCTACGATCCGTCCACCAGCATTCTGACCACGCGTATTCAGAATGTGCGGGTGGGCGCGGTACAGTGGCAGATGCGTTCGGTTGAGTCGGTTGATGAACTACTCCAGCAGGTCGAATACTTTGTCGATGCGCTGTCGAGCTATCAAAGTGACTTTGCGGTATTGCCGGAGTTCTTCAACGCGCCGCTGATGGGATTAACCGATCAGAGCCAGCAGATGAACGCGATTCGCTTTCTAGCCGGTTACACCGAGCGGTTTAAGCGTGAGATGTCACAAATGGCGGTCAGTTATAACGTCAATATCATTACCGGTTCAATGCCATTGCAGGACGGCGACAGCATTTATAACGTGTCGTATTTGTGCCGCCGTGATGGCTCCGTCGAAGAACAGCGCAAAGTTCACATTACCCCGCATGAGAAACGCGACTGGGTTATCGAAGGCGGTCATGAGGTGAATGTCTTCGATACCGACGCCGGTCGGGTCGGCATTTTGATTTGCTATGATGTTGAGTTTCCGGAGCTTGGCCGGATCATGGCAGATGAAGGGCTTGAGATTTTATTTGTACCGTTCTGGACCGATACCCGTAACGCTTACCTGCGAGTGCGTCACTGTGCGCAGGCACGAGCCATTGAAAACGAGTGTTATGTGGTCATCTGCGGCAGTGTTGGTAACTTGCCGGAAGTTGAAAGTCTGGACGTACAATACGCTCAATCCGCGGTGTTCTCACCGTCCGACTTCGCCTTTCCACATGATGCGGTGATGTCAGAAACAACGCCGAATACGGAGATGTTGATGTTTTCTGACTTAAACTTGGATGAACTTCGTTACTTGCATCACGAAGGGTCGGTGACGAATAAGAAGGACCGCCGTACAGATATCTACGAAGTGTCAAAAAAGTTTCGTGGTTAATGGCCAGTAATAAGGAATAAAACAGCATGAGTCCAGAGCGGTTTGCGCGCATTAATCAACTGCTAGATCTGCGTCAGCCGGATTTAACGGTGGTGATGGAAAATGTGCACAAAAACCATAACTTATCAGCGGTGGTGCGCACCGCTGATGCGGTCGGCGTGCATCAGATGCATGCGGTATGGGAATCGCCAAAACGAAAACTGTCGGCCGGAACGGCGCTGGGCAGTCAGAACTGGGTTGGGGTCTCGCATTACAATGAGCTCGCTGATGCGATCAGCGCGGTGCGGTCGCAACGGATGCAGGTGGTCGTTACGCATTTGTCGGACAGCGCGGTGGACTTTCGTGACATCGACTATACCCAACCTACAGCCATTTTACTGGGCCAGGAAAAATACGGTGTCAGCGACGAAGCATTGGCGTGCGCTGATCATCATGTGATGATTCCGATGGTGGGTATGGCACAATCGTTGAACGTATCTGTTGCCGCTGCTGTGATGCTGTATGAAGCGCAGCGCCAGCGCAAGGCGGCAGGTCGTTATCAGGGTAACCAATTAGATGCCGCCGAACGCCACCGGGTATTGTTTGAAGGCGGCCATCCGATTTATGCCAAGGCTTGCAAACGCAAAGGGCTAAGCTATCCAGAGCTTGATGAACAAGGACAAATCGTCGCCGATGAACAATGGTGGCAGGCCATGAGGGCGGCGAAGTAAATGCCGGGTTCGGGTGCCGCTCTTGCCAAAATACCGCTGACAACCTTAAAGGGAGTTGGCGATAAAGTGGCGAAGAAACTGGCCAAGCTGGGTCTGGTTACCGTTCAGGATGCCATTTTCCATTTGCCGTTACGCTATGAAGATCGTACCCGGATTGCCAATATCGCCATGATCCGTCCCGGACAGTCAGCCAATTTGATCGTCGAGGTGCAGAACGCGGATATAAAGTATGGCCGCAAACGGATGCTGCTGGTGCGCACCAAAGATGACAGCGGCACGCTGACATTGCGTTTTTTTCAGTTCAGTGCCGCTCAGTTAAAGCAATTCAGTGCCGGTACCCGGCTATTGGTGTTTGGTGAGATCCGCCACGGGATGGCAGGTGCTGAACTGATTCACCCGGAATATGAACAACTCAAGCCGGGTCAGCATGTCGACCTGGAACCCACCTACACGCCGGTTTATCCGACCACCGAAGGGGTTTACCCAACCACCTTGCGTAAAATTATTGAACAGGCCCTTGGCTATTTATCCGAACAGAGCGTCGAGGAGCTGTTGCCGGAATCATTACGGCCGCACCAACTGTCGTTGGTGGAGGCCCTGCAGACACTTCATCATCCGCCGGTCGAGAGTTCACTGCAGGCGCTGGAACTAGGACAGCATCCTGCTCAGCAGCGGTTGGCGATGGAAGAGCTGGTGGCTCATCAGCTGAGTTTGTTGCAACTGCGTCAGCAACGGCAAAGTGAAGGCGGTATTGCCATTGCTGAGGGCAGCAAATTGCAAGAAGAGTTCTTGGCGACCTTACCGTTCGAACCGACGGCGGCGCAGCAACGCGTGGTGAGCGAGATTCACTCGGATATGGCGCAACCTGTGCCGATGATGAGGTTGGTACAGGGAGATGTGGGCTCGGGTAAAACGTTAGTCGCAGCGCTGGCGGCATTACGGGCGATTGAGGCGGGTTATCAGGTGGCGCTGATGGCACCGACCGAACTGTTGTCCGAACAGCATGCTTTGTCGTTTTCACAATGGCTACAGCCGCTTGGCATCGAGGTTGGTTGGCTCAGCGGGCGCACCAAAGGGAAAGCCAGACGAGAGCTCCTCGAGCGGGTTGCCTCGGGTCAAGTGGCGATGCTGGTCGGCACCCATGCGTTGTTTCAGAGCGATGTGGATTACCACAACCTGGCGTTGGTTATTATTGACGAACAGCATCGTTTTGGGGTGCATCAACGTTTACAATTACGCGAAAAAGGGGTCAAGGCGGGCTTTCAGCCACATCAGTTGATCATGACCGCGACACCGATCCCGCGAACGCTGGCGATGACGGCCTATGCTGACCTTAAAACCTCGGTGATTGATGAATTGCCACCGGGACGAACGCCGGTTACCACCGTCGCTATTCCGGATACTCGCCGCGACCAGGTGATTGAGCGGGTGCGACAAGTGTGTCGAACCGAGCGCCGGCAGGCGTACTGGGTGTGTACGCTGATTGAAGAGTCGGAAGTACTGGAGTGTCAGGCAGCGGAAGACACCGCCAATGAATTGCAGGCGGCGCTGGCGGATTTGAAGGTTGGTCTTGTGCATGGACGGCTCAAAGCGGATCAGAAAGAAGCCGTAATGCAGGCGTTTAAAGCCGGTGAGCTTGATTTACTGGTGGCAACCACGGTCATCGAAGTGGGTGTTGATGTGCCGAATGCCTCGCTCATGATCATAGAAAACCCAGAACGGCTTGGGCTGGCGCAGTTGCACCAGTTGCGAGGGCGTGTTGGCCGTGGGTCAACCGCCAGCCATTGTGTTTTACTTTATAAAAGTCCACTGTCGAAAACCGCTGCGGAACGATTAGGCGTATTAAGAGACAGCAACGATGGCTTTGTCATTGCTCAGCGTGATTTAGAAATCCGAGGGCCGGGCGAGTTATTAGGGCACCGTCAAACCGGTTTGACGCAGATGAAAGTGGCGGATATCGAACGTGATGCTGACTTAATTCCATCCGCACAAACCCTGGCAGAGCGTCTGCTAAATGACTATCCGGTAACGGCAGCTGCGTTGATCGAACGCTGGTTACCACGGCGAGATCATTATGCGCAAGTTTAACGACAACACACTGTCGCACTGACGCTTAGCATCAAGTACACTAGAGAAAATTCAGTTCAAGGTGTCTGTATGAACGATAAAAAGCAAGATTCCATCGATTTTGGTTACCAACAAGTTGCCCGGGAACAGAAAAAGGGACTGGTTGCCAACGTATTCAACTCCGTTGCAGCCAAATACGACGTGATGAACGACGTTATGTCGTTCGGTATCCATCGTCTGTGGAAGCGTTATACCATTGACTGCAGTGGTGTGAGAAGCGGCATGAAAGTGCTGGATATTGCCGGCGGTACCGGTGATTTAACGGCACAGTTCTCACGCCGTGTTGGTCCCACCGGTGAAGTGGTCTTGGCAGACATTAACGACGCGATGCTGAAAGTTGGACGCGATAAACTGCGCGATAAAGGCTATGTCGGCAATATTCGTTATGTCCAGGCGGATGCCGAACAGTTACCCTTTGACGACAACACCTTCGATATTATTACCATCGCTTTTGGGTTGCGAAACGTGACCGATAAAGACGCCGCATTACGCTCAATGTTCCGGGTACTCAAGCCGGGTGGTCGACTGTTGGTGCTGGAGTTTTCTAAACCGGTTGCACCGGGGTTGAACCAAATGTATGACTTTTACTCATTCAATGTGTTGCCGAAGATGGGACAGTTGATCGCGAATGACGCTGACAGTTATCAATATCTTGCGGAGTCGATTCGTATGCACCCGGATCAGGACACCCTTAAAGGGATGATGCAGCAGGCGGGCTATGACAATGTTGATTATCAAAACTTGACCGGCGGCATCGTAGCGTTGCACAGAGGTTATAAGTTTTGATGAAAAGTCTGTCGCTGATACCCTGGATGTTGCTGGAAAAGCTGATTAACGAGCTCTTGGCGCGCGATCCTGGTTCGCTACAACGGCGCCAAAAACTGGTTGGTAAAAGTCTGCGCTTTGACATCAAAGAGTTACCGTTTGAACTCACCGTCAGTATTGACGAGTACGGTCTGCGGTTAACCACCGTGAGTGAAGGCGAAACCGACTGTTGGCTGCAAACCGAACTGGGCGTATTACCCGAGCTCAGCGACAGCTCCAACCTTACGCGGTTGATTAAAGCGGGTAAATTGGATATTGAAGGCGACCCGATGTTGGCTCAGCAGTTGGTGGCGCTGATAAAAGAGCTGGATATCGACTGGGAAGCCGAGCTGGAAGCTAAAATTGGTGCTGTGCCAGCTCATTGGCTAAGCCAGATCTGGCGCAAAAGTCGGCAGCAAGTCGCAGATTCCCTGCAGCAGAGTCAACGGTGGGCAACCGGGGTATTGATTGATGAGAAAAAGATACTTCCGGCGCGAATTGAGTTTGAGCAGCATAAACAGCAATTGCAGCAATTGCGCGCCAAAATTGAACGACTAGAGCGTCAGTTAAGAGAGGACAGTTAATGCGTAGCCGGCGCCTGTATGCCATCACCAAAACCCTGTTAAGTTACGGTCTGGATGACTTGATCCCGGCGAAATGGTTGCCATGGTCTTTACGGCTAGGCCGTCACGCCCTGTTTTGGCTGCCAAACCGGCATAAAGATAAGAGTCCTGGTGTGCGCCTGCGGCTAGCGCTGGAATCGCTCGGGCCGGTATGGGTCAAATTTGGTCAAATGCTGTCTACCCGGCGCGACTTATTGCCGCCGGATATCGCCTTGGAGCTGGCTTATTTACAGGATCGGGTGGCGCCTTTTGATGGTCAGGCGGCGCAAGCCATAATCGAAAAATCGCTGGGGCTAAAGCACATCAGCGACTTGTTCGAAGATTTTAATACACAGCCATTGGCATCGGCCTCAATCGCACAAGTTCATACCGGTAAGTTACGTGTTGCCAACGGCGACGTGAAAGACATTGTCGTCAAAGTCATTCGGCCGGATATCCGTCGCACCATTGATGCCGACCTCGAGTTAATGGAAACCTTAGCGTCGGTGATGGCTCGCCACTTACCGGACGGGCGACGGTTGAAACCAAAGGAAGTAGTGCGCGAGTATCGCAAGACGTTGCTGGATGAGTTGGATTTATTGCGTGAAGCCGCTAACGCCATCCAGTTAAAACGTAACTTCGAAGACTCAAAGCTGCTGTATATCCCGACGGTTTATAGTGATTACAGCCGTAATAACGTTATGGTGATGGAACGTATTGACGGCATTCCCGTCAGCGACGTAGAGGTATTAAAAGCTCGCGGCGTGGACATGAAAAAATTGGCCGAACGTGGTGTCGAAGTGTTTTTCACACAAGTTTTTCGGGACAGCTTTTTCCATGCGGATATGCATCCGGGTAACATTTTTGTCGCCAAAGATGACCCCTTGAACCCACGTTATATCGGTATTGATTTTGGCATTGTGGGGACGTTGAACCGGGAAGATAAGCGTTATCTGGCGGAAAATTTTCTGGCGTTCTTCAATCGTGACTATCGAAAAGTTGCGGAACTCCACGTTGACTCCGGTTGGGTGCCGCGGCACACCAACATTGAAGAGTTTGAGTCTGCGATCCGTACGGTCTGTGAACCAATTTTTGAGAAGCCGTTGGCAGAAATCTCGTTCGGTCATGTGCTGGTGAATTTATTTAACACCGCACGTCGATTCGAAATGGAAGTTCAACCGCAGTTGGTGTTGTTGCAAAAAACCCTGCTTTATATCGAAGGCTTGGGTCGACAGCTCTATCCGGAGCTTGATTTGTGGAAAACCGCAAAACCGTTCCTGGAGCGTTGGATGAACGAGCAACTGGGCTGGCGAGCGGTGGTTCGTTCCGTTAAGGAAAATGCGCCTTATTGGGCTGAGAAATTACCGGAATTACCGAACTTACTCTATGAGAGCCTGCATGCTCAGCAACACGTTCAGCGACAACTCGAGTTACAGCATCAACGACAGCTACTGCAACAACGTCAGGCGTCGACCAGTTCGTTTTGGTCACTGTTGACAGCCAGTGGTGTTATCAGCACAACCTGGTTGGCGACGGCGAATATTGCGCCAGGCTGGCCGATCACTTCTGCTGTGATTACTGTTATACTCGGCGCACAAGCGTGGCGGTCGCGACCCCACGTCATAAATCGTTAACGTGGAAAGGTGACTTATGGGCATCAGTATTTGGCAACTGCTAATTCTTCTAGCCATCGTAGTATTGTTATTTGGTACCAAACGTTTGCGCAATATCGGTAGCGATATCGGCAGTGCGGTAAAAGGGTTTAAAAAGTCGGTTAGCGAAGACGATGACAGCAAACCCGCCTCTGAAGATGAGAAACTGACTCAAAACGATAAGAACGCTACGACCAAGGAACGGGCAGACGCTGATAACGAACAGTCGCGGAAGTAACGATGTTTGATATCGGCTTTTGGGAGCTGTTGCTTATTGCGATAGTCGGGCTACTGGTGCTCGGCCCGGAACGCTTACCGTCGGCGCTACGAAGCCTGCAGCGGACGCTGGGGAGTATTCGAAGCTACGGTCAGCGCATGCAAAATGAACTGGACCATGAGCTGCGTATTAAGGAGTTGCATGAACACCTTAAGAAAGCAGAAGCTCAGGATTTCAGTGACTTGAGTCCAGAATTACAACGTTCAATTGTTGAACTGCAAAATGCCGCGGCTGAAGTGCAACGGCCCTACCAGAAGCAGACAGAATCGAAAGACAATGACGAGGAGCAGAAATGAGCGACTCGCCGTTGCTTGATCATCTATTGGAATTGCGTAACCGTTTGTTGCGCGCCCTTGTTGCCATTATCCTGGTTTTTGCCGCATTAGCGTATTTTGCCAATGATCTGTATCGGTTGTTGGCGGAACCGCTGATCAAGCATCTGCCGGAAGGCACACAAATGATCGCCACGGATGTGGCTGCGCCATTCTTTACCCCGTTTAAGCTGACGTTTGTCGTGGCAGTGGCATTGGCTATCCCGTTTTTGCTGTGGCAACTTTGGGCTTTTATCGCGCCGGGCCTCTATAAATCCGAAAAACGCCTGGTGGTTCCTTTGCTGGCCAGCAGTACACTGCTGTTTTATGCCGGAATTGCCTTTGCCTACTTTGTCGTATTGCCATTGGCGATGGGCTTCTTCACTAGCGTAGCACCGGCAGACGTCGCTATCGCAACGGATATTTCACGCTATTTAGATTTTGTATTGGCAATATTTGTTGCCTTTGGTATTGCCTTTGAAACACCAGTCGCTATTGTATTACTGATATGGAGTGGCGCCAGTACGCCTGAGTCACTCAGTAAAAAGCGTCCATACATTATTGTTGGCGCCTTCACGGTCGGGATGTTATTAACGCCGCCGGACGTAATTTCGCAGACATTATTAGCGATACCAATGTGGTTGTTGTTTGAGCTGGGCCTGGTCATTGGCCGATGGTATCGTCCCAAAAGGAAACGAGACTAAACACTGCTCATGTGGTTTGATGCCGGAGTCAATTTAACCAACGCACGTCTGTCAAAGGATGTGGATGGCGTTATCGCCCGAGCACAGGAAGCGGGTGTGCGCCGGCAGTTGCTCATTGCGACCAATGAACAAGAGGCAGAGCGGGCAATAGCATTATGCGAACGCTACCCTCGACAACTTTACGCAACCGTTGGCGTTCATCCTCATGACGCTGCCGGCGTCAGCAGCGACTACATCGATAAGCTGGAGGCGCTGGCAAAGCACCCGGCGGTGGTCGCCATTGGTGAATGCGGACTGGACTTTAATCGCAACTTTTCTTCCGAGGACGATCAAAAGCGGGTCTTTTCAGAGCAGATCCAACTGGCTAACCGGCTTGGTTTACCCTTGTATTTACACGAACGAGAGGCGTTATCCACACAGTTGGAGCTGCTGACACGCTATTGTGCTGATCACACGCCCTGCTTGTCCCATTGCTTTACCGGCGGGCCTGACGATGCAAAAGCTTACCTTGAGCGCGGGCATTGGTTTGGACTGACCGGCTGGTTGTGTGATGAGCGCCGCAATCAAGCACTGCTGGAAGCGTTACCGATACTGCCGCGGAATCGTATTGTGCTGGAGACCGATGCACCTTTCTTATTACCCAGAACGGTAAGACCGCGGCCGAAAATGAATGAACCGGCGTTACTACCCTATATCGGTAATGAGCTGGCGGTACACTGGCAATGTTCGGTCGCCGCGCTGGCCGAACAGACAACCACGAACGCACTGCGTTTGTTCGAACTCGAGCAGGAACGCTCATGAAACGCTGGGTCTACCTGTTGACGTCAGCGATTCTGCTCACGCTACTGGTGGGTTGGTACACGGCGAATGCCAATACCGACTTATCGAACAGCGAAGAACCTATTGAACTGTGGTACTTAAAGTCTGAAACACCATTAAGCCTCTCCGATGTCTATGAAAACGACAACGTTCAATGGCAGCGGCTGGACAGCGCCCGGGCATCATTTGGCTACACTCGGGATGAGTACTGGTTGCGGTTATTTATTGATGCAAAAGACTACGACCGCGTCTTACATGTGGGCTATCCATTAATTGATGAGCTCGATATTTATTGGGTTCAACCGGAAACCATTAAAACTTATGAACTGGGCGACCGTCAGCCTTATTACGAACGACCCATTTTGACGTCAGAGTTTTCGGTGCCTTTGCCGGCTGGTGAATCCGGCACTCTTTACATGAGCGCGCGTACCGAGAGTTCAATGCGGCTCCCGGTTTCAATCCGCAGTGAGCAGCGCTTTTTTGACGCGCAAATGCAAAAGCGTTTGGCCGAAGGCATTTATTTTGGCGTGTTGTTGTGTATGGCGGTATACAACCTGTTTGGATTTGTCGCCTCCCGCGAACCTGAGTTTGGTCTGTATTCGTTGTATACGCTGTTTTTCGGGGGGCTGATGCTGTCGCTGGACGGTCTCGGTTTTCGATATTTGTGGCCCGATTCGTTATTTCTGCAAGACAAAGGGATACCGATTTTTGGTAGCCTGACGTTTTTAACCGCGGCATTGTTCGCTTATCAGTTGCTGCGTTTAAAGGAATATCGCACCACCCTGGCCCGCGGGCTGTTTGTTATGGCTGGATTGTCGGTACTGACGTTTTTGGTTGCCATATTCGCAAGTTACCGGGTAAGTATTCACGTGCTCCTGGTGATGGCCGCACCGGGTTGTTTGTTCTTATTGATCGTCGGTGCTTATTTGTGGCGCAAAGGTTTGGTTTATGCGCGCATGTTTACCATCGCCTGGGGAACCTTATTGTTGTCGGTGATGGCGAATTCGCTCGGCTATCTGGGTGTCATAGACAGTATGTTCATTCAGCGCCATGCCATCATGTTGGGGTCTGGTATCGAGATACTGTTGTTGTCGTGGGTACTGGCCGTGCGTTATAACGAGCAACGACGAGAGAAGTTGGAAGCTCAAGAGCGCTATAATGAAGAGTTGGAAGGCCGCGTAGAAGAGCGCACCTTCGAATTACAAATTGCGTTACGCGAGTTGCAGGACGTCAACACCGAACTCGAGAAGCGCAACTTCGAAGATTCATTGACCGGGCTGTACAACCGTCGCTACTTTACCCAGCAACTGGAAAAAGAGTATCGACGTGCGTTCCGAAATCAACGACCGCTTAGCTTATTGATGGTCGATATTGATCATTTCAAAAAAGTGAATGACACTCACGGTCACTTTATCGGTGATCAGATCCTGCAGGGGCTGGCAAGCGTGCTGAAGCAGAGTGCTAAGCGCCCGGGAGACATTGTCTGTCGTTACGGCGGTGAAGAGTTTGCTATCATTTTGGCAGATAGCCTGCAGGAGCAAGCGGAAGCCTTTGCTGAAAGCTTGGTCGAACGTGTTCGCAAGACTCGCTTTGCGACCGATTCCGGGGCCAGAAACATTACCATCAGCGTCGGTGTTGCAGAACTCGACAGCGCGGCGGGGCAATCGACAGAACGTTTATTTAAAGCCGCGGATGAGGCATTGTACCGAGCGAAGCGCGAGGGACGTGATCAAGTCGTTACGGTTTAGCCTACCGAACTTACGTTGTAACTATTAGGAGTGATCGAATATGACCGAACTGGGTAAATTCCCAATGACTCGTATGCGCCGCAATCGCGCGACGGACTTTCGCAGACGTTTAGTGGCAGAAACTTCGGTCAGCGTGAATGATCTTATTTATCCGATGTTCGTGGTTGAAGGCGAACAACAACGCCAACAGGTAGCATCAATGCCGGGTGTCGAACGCCTTAGCATCGATTTACTGGTAGCGTCATGCCGCGAACTGGTTGAGCTGGGTGTGCCAATGGTGGCGTTGTTTCCGGTGACGCCAGAGTCAGCAAAGTCATTAATGGCAGAAGCCGCATATGATGATGAGGGCCTGGCGCAAAGAGCGGTCAGAGCGATCAAAGCCGCCTGTCCGGAGCTGGGCGTAATGACCGATGTTGCACTGGATCCCTTCACCACACATGGACAGGACGGCATTATTGATGATCAGGGTTACGTGCTTAACGACATCACGACCGACGTGCTGGTTAAGCAGGCGTTATCGCACGCACGTGCCGGTGCCGATGTGGTTGCACCGTCGGATATGATGGATGGTCGTATCGGCGCGATCCGCAAGGCGCTGGAACACAACGGCTTTGTTAACGTGGCGATCATGGCTTACTCGGCCAAGTATGCCAGTGCGTTCTACGGCCCGTTCCGCGACGCAGTAGGTTCGGCTGGCAATTTAAAAGGCGCGGACAAAAAAACCTACCAAATGGATCCGGCAAATCGGCTGGAAGCCATTCGTGAAGTCGGGTTAGATATTCAGGAAGGCGCTGACATGGTTATGGTGAAGCCCGGTATGCCTTATCTGGATGTGGTGCGTGAAGTCAAACAACAGTTTAGCGTACCCACCTTTGCTTATCAGGTGAGTGGAGAGTACGCGATGTTAAACGCAGCCATCGAAAACGGTTGGCTGGGCAGTGACGTGATTGAAGAAAGTTTACTGGCGTTTAAACGTGCCGGGGCCGACGGTATTCTTACTTATTTTGCGAAAGATATCGCCCGTAAGTGGCAGCGTTAAGCGGTTTCTGTTGCTACCATTTCCGCCAGGAGCCCTTCCCGCAGGGCTCCGTTGGTAACCCCAAAGACATCGATTCCCAGTTCGCTGAGAACTCCCATCAGAATGGCTATACCGCCGCACAGAATCGCTTTACGGTCGTCCCGCAAGCCGACAAAGTTTAACCGCTCAACCTGTTGTGTTTGTACGCAACGTTCGATCAGCTGTGCCAGCCAGTCGCGGGTTAAGTTGGTCTGCCCTTCTGCCATCGCGATTTCTGCAAGTGCACGGAAGGTACCAGATGCACCAAGTACATGATCCCAACCTGCGGCTTGATAAGCGCTGGTATAGCTACTGACTTGTTGGCGCGCCTGGTTTACGGCGTGTTCAAAACGCTGCCGAGTAATTTGGCCATCGGCAAAATGATGATTCTGGAACACAACGCAGCCCATATCAAAGCTGTTTAGTACGCGAGGCGACAATGGCCGTCCGGCAATCACTTCGGTGCTGGCGCCGCCAATATCAATGACCAGGATGTTGCCTTTTTGCTCGGCAGCCGCACAGACCCCCGAGAAAATCAGCTCGGCTTCGCGCTCACCCGATATCACGCTAATCGGGTGCCCGAGGGCTTGCTCGAGTTGTGGCAGGATCTGGGTCTGGTTTTTTGCTTTACGAAGAGCAGCCGTAGCTACCGCACAGACAACATCGGGATTAAATCGGAGCAATTGGTCAGCAAAGCTGTGCAGGCACTCAACGCCACGCTGGACGGAGTCATGATCAAGCTCAAACTGTTGGTTAAAACCGTCAGCCAGCCGCACCTTGTGCTTGTAACGGGCAACGATGCGAGGTTTAGGGTAAAAGCCTCGCATCGAAACCTCTGCCAGCAACAAATGAAAACTGTTGGAGCCCATGTCGATGGCAGCGAGGCGTTTATAACCGGGTTTCATACTAGTTTTTGCGCTGCGCTCCAGGTTTACGTTGGCGAGGCTTACCACGACCGCCGGAATGACTGCGACGTCGACGATGGGTAGGGCGTGGACGTTTTAAATCGCTCAGCAATGCCGTTTCGTCGTAATTGGTTACCGGAATCGGATGGCCAATGTACTCCTCGATGGCCGGTAAGTTGTAAACATACTCTTCACAGGCCAGGCTAATGGCTGCGCCACTGGCGCCGGCACGGCCGGTACGACCAATGCGATGAACGTAGTCTTCGCAATCGTCCGGTAAATCAAAATTATAGACATGACTGACGGCCGGGATATGCAGGCCGCGAGCGGCAACGTCGGTGGCGACCAGAATGTCCAGTTGCCCCTGGGCAAAGTCCTCGAGGATCTTCAGGCGTTTTTTCTGCGGCACATCACCGGTGAGCAAGCCAACACGATGATCGTTTACCGCAAGCCATTGGTAAACCTTATCGCAACCGTGCTTGGTGTTAGCAAATACGATCGCTTTATCGGGCCAGTCCTCTTCAATCAGTGTCAATAACAGCGGCATTTTATCCGGCTTGGATGGATAAAAAAGCTCTTCACTGATGCGGACGCCGGTTTTTTGTTGCGGCTCGACTTCGACCTTCGCCGGAGCGTTCATGTGCTCGTATGCCAGCTCCTGCACACGGTAAGATAGTGTCGCGGAGAACAATAAATTCAGCCGTTGCGCCGGCGGTGGCATCTTGCTGAGCAAATAACGGATGTCATTGATAAAGCCCAAATCGAACATACGATCGGCTTCATCCAGCACCACCACCTCAATATTATCGAGGGCAAATAAGCCCTGCTTATAGAAATCGATCAGGCGGCCGGTGGTACCCACTAAAATGTCCGGTTGACTGGCCAGCTGTTCTTTTTGAACCTCATAGCCCTCACCGCCGTATATAACGGACATGTTCAGGTCACAGTTCTTGGTCAGTGGCTCGGCATCATGGGCAATCTGAATGGCTAATTCGCGTGTCGGCGCCATAATCAGTGCACGGGGGCCGTTACGGGTTGTAGACTGTGGCTTGTTCATTAAGCGGTTGAAAGTCGCCAGCAGAAATGCCAAGGTTTTACCGGTTCCTGTTTGCGCTTGACCGGCTACATCTTGACCTGCCAGTGCAACAGGAAGACTTAAAGCCTGAATCGGAGTACAATACTCAAAACCAGCGTGCGTCATAGCTTGCTCGACTTGAGGATGTAACCCAAGTTCGGCGAAGCGTGTTTCTGTAAGATGTGTTTTATTCATAAGTTATAAGCATATCAGTTTGCGCTTGTATTCAAAAACATAAATAATAGTATTTTAAAATATTTCCACGCGAAGAAAGTAGCGGAGAGTACCATGAGTGACGTAATTGTTCAGCTAAGCGATGACAGTTTTGAAGAAGATGTCATCAAATCCGATAAACCCGTTCTGGTAGATTTTTGGGCGGAATGGTGTGGCCCGTGCAAGATGGTTGCCCCTATTCTGGATGACATTGCGGATGACTATAAAGACAAATTAGTGATTGGCAAGCTGAACGTAGACCATAATGACCAAACACCTCCTAAGTATGGTATTCGCGGCATCCCGACACTGTTGTTGTTTAAAAACGGTGAAGTGGTGGCGACCAAAGTCGGCGCATTGTCACGTGCACAATTGACCGAATTTTTGGATCAACATATTTAAGAAAATCAAAAAACGGCGCAACATGCGCCGTTTTTTATTGCACGAGAGCTACCGTTGGTCGCGAAAACTGGACGAATCCGAAATTTGATGATAGCTTTTGCTTATTAACTAGACATCTGGGTGATGCTTGCCACCGAATCGCCGCAGATAGAATGTAAACGAATCTTTCAGTCGTTGGCTTCGCACCTCGCGAAATCCAGACCCAAGCAGTAACCGTAACGACTTAACTTTAGCGATAAGAACCCTTAAAGCGAGTCACACTGACTTAACCATTAATCGATAACTCGAAAACCCTCCTATGAATCTGACAGAACTTAAAAATAAACCTGTAAACGAACTTGTCGAACTTGCCGATAGCATGGGCCTTGAAAATATGGCGCGGCTGCGTAAGCAAGATATCATTTTTGCCATTTTGAAGGCGCACGCGAAAAGCGGCGAAGACATCTATGGTGGCGGCGTGCTGGAAATTTTGCAGGATGGCTTTGGCTTCTTGCGCTCAGCGGATTCGTCATACCTGGCAGGGCCGGATGACATTTATGTATCGCCCAGCCAAATCCGTCGCTTTAACTTACGTACGGGTGATACCATCGGCGGCAAAATACGCCCACCGAAGGACAGTGAACGTTACTTTGCGTTACTGAAAATCCGTGAAGTTAACTTCGACAAGCCTGAAAACTCCCGCAATAAAATCCTGTTTGAAAACTTAACCCCATTACACGCCGACGAGCGTTTCCGTCTTGAGCGAGGCAATGGCAGCACCGAGGACATTACTGCGCGGGTGTTGGATTTATCAGCGCCAATCGGTAAAGGTCAGCGGGGCTTGATTGTGGCACCACCAAAAGCCGGTAAAACCTTGCTATTGCAAAACGTTGCAACGTCGATTGCTGCCAACCATCCGGAAGCGGAGCTGATCGTTCTGTTGATTGACGAGCGTCCGGAAGAAGTGACCGAAATGCACCGTTTGGTGAAAGGTGAAGTGGTTGCCTCGACGTTTGATGAGCCGGCAAACCGCCACGTACAAGTTGCGGAAATGGTCATCGAAAAGGCCAAGCGCTTAGTCGAGCACAAGAAAGATGTGGTTATTCTGTTGGATTCAATTACTCGTCTGGCGCGTGCATACAACACCGTTATCCCAAGCTCAGGTAAGGTTCTGACCGGTGGTGTTGATGCTAATGCATTGCACAAACCTAAGCGCTTCTTCGGTGCAGCCCGTAATGTTGAAGAAGGTGGCAGTTTGACCATCATTGCGACGGCGCTTATCGACACCGGCTCAAAAATGGATGAAGTCATTTATGAAGAGTTTAAGGGCACCGGTAACATGGAACTGCACTTAAACCGTAAAATTGCAGAACGCCGTGTGTTCCCGGCCATCGACTTTAACCGTTCGGGTACCCGTCGTGAAGAGTTGCTGACGACTCAGGATGAACTGCAAAAAATGTGGATCCTGCGTAAAATCATGAATCCTATGGGCGAGGTAGAAGCCATGGAATTCTTGATCGACCGGTTACAGATGACCAAGACTAACGATGAGTTCTTTGAGTCAATGAAGCGTCAGCGCAACAGCTAAGTAACGCATGAAATATCAAGATCTTCGTGACTTTATTAAGCAGTTAGAGGCGCGTGGCGAACTGAAGCGCATTACGCAGCAAATTGACCCCTATCTGGAAATGACAGAAATTGCGGATCGCACGCTAAAAGCGGGCGGTCCCGCGTTACTGTTCGAAAACGTCAAGGGCCATTCTATTCCGGTACTGGCCAACTTGTTTGGTACCCCGGAGCGGGTTGCCCTGGGGATGGGACAGGAGTCGGTGACCGCGCTGCGTGATGTCGGTAAACTGTTGGCATTTCTAAAAGAACCTGAGCCGCCAAAAGGCTTTAAAGATGCGCTGAATTTGCTGCCGACTTATAAAAAAGTGCTCAGCATGTCGCCGAAAATGGTAAAAAAAGCGCCTTGTCAGGAAGTGATCGTCAGCGGTGATGACGTCGACTTGACGCAATTGCCAATTCAGCATTGCTGGCCTGGCGATGCTGCGCCACTGATTACCTGGGGTTTGACGATAACCCGCGGACCGCATAAAGAACGCCAGAACCTGGGGATATACCGACAGCAATTGCTGGGTCGTAATAAACTCATCATGCGCTGGTTGTCCCACCGCGGTGGCGCGTTAGATTATCAAGAGTGGTGCCAGCAACACCCGGGCGAACGCTTCCCGGTTTCGGTCGCATTAGGCGCTGATCCGGCGACGATTCTCGGAGCGGTGACGCCCGTGCCTGACAGTTTGTCGGAATATGCGTTTGCCGGTTTGTTGCGAGACAGCAAGACACAGGTAACGCAGAGCGTCAGTAACGACCTGCAGGTGCCTGCGCACGCAGAAATCATTCTTGAAGGTTATATCGAACCGGGTGAAACCGCGCCCGAGGGGCCCTATGGTGATCACACCGGCTATTATAACGAAGTGGATGAATTTCCGGTATTTACCGTCACCCACGTGACCCACCGACGCGATCCGATCTATCACAGCACCTATACCGGCCGACCGCCGGACGAACCGGCCGTGCTTGGTGTTGCTCTGAATGAAGTGTTTATTCCGTTATTGCAAAAGCAGTTCCCCGAGATTGTTGACTTCTATCTACCACCCGAGGGCTGTTCGTACCGGCTAGCGGTAGTGACCATGAAGAAGCAATATCCTGGCCATGCGAAACGCGTGATGATGGGTGTGTGGTCTTTTTTACGTCAGTTTATGTATACCAAGTTTGTTATCGTCTGCGATGACGACGTCAATGCTCGTGACTGGAAAGACGTTATCTGGGCAATGACCACGCGGATGGACCCCGCTCGCGACACGACACTGGTCGAAAATACACCCATTGATTATCTCGACTTTGCTTCGCCGGTATCCGGGCTTGGTTCAAAGATGGGAATGGATGCGACCAATAAGTGGGTCGGCGAAACTGATCGCGAATGGGGCGAACCCATCACAATGAGCGAGGACGTTAAACAACGCGTCGATGAGCTCTGGGACCAACTGAATATTCTGGAGAAGTAAATGTCAGAACAACTCACTTGCCAGGCCAATATCAGTCGGCAATTGGCTGATTACGTCTGGGAAGTCAGTATCAAGCTGCCTAAAGCCGTTGAATTTAAAGCCGGACAGTATTTGCAGGTGGTAATGGGCGAAACCGATAAGCGCCCCTTCAGTATCGCGTCGGATCCGGCTGAACATCATCAGTGGTTACTGCACATCGGTGCTCCTCCAGATAACGCCTACGCGGGAGAGGTGCTGGAGCGGATCAGACAGCACCAGCAGCTCGATATCGAAGCACCGGCGGGTGAGGCTTTTGTGCATCTGCCGCAACAACAGCCGGTTGTGCTCATTGCCGGCGGCACCGGGTTTTCCTACACCTATTCTATCTTGCAAAAACTGCTTGCGGATGGGTTGAAACAGCCGGTTTACCTCTACTGGGGTGCAAAGCAAAAGCAGGATTTATATTTGCACGAGCGGTTACAGCAATTGGCGCAGCAACACCCACTGTTCAGCTACCGTCCGGTGCTGGAACAGGCGGATGAAAGCTGGTCTTACGCGATCGGCTTGGTGCATCATGCGGTTATGGCTGAACGCACAGATCTGGCTGACTGTCAGATTTATATGGCGGGGCGATTTGAAATGGTCCGTGTTATTCGTGACGATTTTGTTGCCCGTGGTGTGCCGCTGGCACAGTTACACGGAGACGCCTTGTCGTTTATTTAAACGGTTGAACAATATGACCGTCGCGTTATACTAGCGCGGCATTACCAAGGGGTGCCCTTAACGGGCTGAGATGCAAGACAGCGAACCCTTTGTACCTGATCCGGTTAATACTGGCGTAGGGATGGTAGACAACTTCGACTTGCTATCCATTGAAGCCTTACCGGATCGTTTCTTTCTTAAGCTGAGGAAATGATCCATCATGTTAAAACACAGTCTTTTTGCCCTGACCGCGCTTTCGTTAGGGTTTGCGGCGAATGCCCAATCCGACCAGGAAAACATTGAAATTATTACCGTGAATGCGGACTTTCAGTCGCAGACACTGAATGAAATTCCGCAAAGTATTGCCATCGTTGATCCACAAACCATGCAAGAGCGCAGTGCCGAACATTTACAGAATGTGCTCAACAGCGTAGCCAATATTAATTTTTCTGGCGGTACGTCAACAGCCCGTTTTATTCAGATACGGGGCATCGGTGAACGTTCACAGTTCGTTGACAATGTTAATCCGTCGGTTGGTTTACTTATCGACGGCATTGACTATTCCGGTTTGGGTGCCGCGGCCACCTTGTTCGATATCGGTCAACTCGAGGTATTCCGCGGGCCACAGAGCGGGCGCTTTGGTGTTAATTCGTTGGCGGGGATGGTGGTATTGGAAAGTGAAGCGCCATCGGCGATCACCCAAGGACGGCTGTTGGCAGGTATGGCTAATTACGATGAGCAGCGCCTTGGTGTTGCGGTCGGCGGAGCCTTAGGTGAGGCAACCCAAGCGCGCTTATCGGTGCTGCAGTTTAATCAGGATGGCTTCACCAGCAACGCCTTTTTAGACCGTGATGACACCGAACAGCGTGATGAACTGTCTGCCCGTCTGGGTCTGTCGTCAGCATTGAGTGACGACTGGCAGGTTAATGCCAATCTGCACTACTTTAATATTGATAATGGCTATGATGCCTTTAGTCTGGAAAATGACCGTGTGACGCTATCTGACCAGCCCGGTTCAGATGCGCTGCGTTCTGCAGCCGTGCGCCTGGCAGCCGTGTACTCCGGTTGGGGGGCTAGTGAGCTGGAGCTGTCCGTCAGCCGGCTGAACGCCGACAGTGAATACAGTTTTGATGAGGACTGGACCTACGTCGGTATTGCTCCTGGGTGGGAATACTCCTCTTTTGATGCGTATTTCCGAGACCGCAAAGACACTACCGTTGAAGGACGTTTGCGCTCCACAGAGCCGGTTACGTTGCTGGGTCTTATGTCTGAGTGGACGCTGGGGGTTTATGCCTACCGTAAAAACCAGCAACTTACCCGTGATTATTTTAACTGGGATATTGGCGCTCCAGCGCTATTTAGCAGTGACCAAGAACGCAATCACTGGGCGCTTTACGGCGAACTGATTCAACAACTTAACACTCGCTGGAGCCTGCTAACCGGGTTGCGTTTGGAACGTTACACGACGGATTATCTCGACAGCAATCAGGTGGCCGAAGAACCCAGTGATACGATGATCGGTGGTAACCTCAGTTTGCGTTACCAGTACACTGACAATAGTCGCTGGTACACCACGCTGGCGCGCGGCTACAAAGCAGGCGGTGTTAATGGTGAGGCATTGGGAAGAGCCAAAGATCAGCAACTGGAAAGCATCGAACAGTACTTGTTGGAGCGTGCGACGTTCGCACCGGAATTGTTATGGAATCTGGAGTCAGGCCTTAAGTGGGCGAGTCCGAACCAAGGTTGGACAGGACGTGTGGCGGTATTTTATAACTGGCGTGATGACGTGCAGTTGAAAAGCTGGGTTAACCGCGACCAATCGTTTGTGGGCTTTCTAGAGAACGCTGCCAGTGGCACCAACTATGGTGTAGAAGCTGAGCTCGAAGGACAGTTGACCGATGGGCTGAGTGCGTTTGCATCGCTTGGTTGGTTGAACACAGAAATCGACGGTTTTGTGACCGAAGACGGCGAGGATATGAGTGGCCGGGATCAGGCGCATGCTCCGAATTATACCGCTAACATTGGTTTACGCGGCGTTCTCGGTGAGCACTGGTACTGGAGTGTGCAGACAGATTTGAAAGACGGCTACTACTTTTCCAATTCGCATAACCAGAAAGCTGAAGCGGCCACACAATGGCATGCTCAGATTGGCTATCGCTGGGACAACTGGGAACTGAAGCTGTGGGGACGTAACCTTACTGATGAGGACGTCGAGGTACGAGGTTTCTACTTTGGTAATGATCCGCGAGACCAATACGTCACCGAGACTTACTTGCAGTACGGTGAGCCGCGCCGAGTTGGCTTGACTGCCGAGTATCAATTTTAGGAACAATGATGGTGGAGCAGCTTCTTGATGCATTACTCATGAGCTCCGGATGGGAGCTCATCGCGCTGGTGTTAGCACTGGCGTATCTGCTGTTGGCGGCTCATCAGCGCCAATGGTGCTGGCTCGCCGCTGCCATCAGTTGCTCCATTTATGCCGTCATCTTTTGGCAGGCACGTCTTTATATGGAGTCTGTGTTGCAAGTGATTTACATTGCAATGGCCGGCTACGGCTGGTGGCAGTGGCATCAGGCCAACATCAGCGAAGAGCAGCCGGAGTTGCGGTTTAGTTGGCGTTGGCACCTGCTTCAATGGGCTTGGCTGGTACCTCTGGCTGTGTCAATTGCGCTGTCATTGCAACATTTCACGGATGCTGATGCGGTGTGGTTAGACACCTTCACAACCGTGTTCAGTTTGCTTGCGACTTGGCTGATTGCGCAGAAAGCCTTCGAAACCTGGTGGTATTGGTTGGTTATCGACAGTGTTTATGTGTATTTGTACTGGAGCAAGGGATTCGTCGCAACCGCCCTGCTTTTCGTGCTTTACGTTGTGTTGGTGGTTTACGCAATGTATCGTTGGAAAAGTGATCAGCAAGCGGAGTTGGTAACTAATCATTGAAGATCGAGAAACCGATTGAGGTTCGGGCGCTTCGTTCGGGCGTCGCAAATGAGGTTTGGTTATTGCGGGGGGCCAACGCATCCTACGTGTTTAAATGGCTAAATCACAGCGACTGTCTGGGCCTGAGGCGGAGTGACGAGTTTCACCTACAACAGCAGCTCGCCGATGTTGGTCTGGCGCCTGAGGTTATTGCGCTTGATCCGAGCCGGTGGGTGTTACAAGAATACATCAGTGCCACTCCCATCAGTGCCAAGCCCATTAAAACCACCGAAAAACTTCGCATCACCGCGCAGGCATTGGCACAAATCCATCGTCAGAAACCGGCCTGGCAAGGGACTACGCTGTGGCAGAAAGCGGACCATTATGCACATCGCCTAGGGGAAACCGAACAGCAACAGCTGGCTGCGTTTAAAAAGACACTGACAACGGACGAGCCTCAGGTGTTGTGCCATTTTGACCTGGCTTTCGCCCATATTTTGACCGGCCACTCGCTTAAGGTTATTGATTGGGAGTATGCGGGCTGGGGTGATCGCTTGACAGATATCGCCAGTACTATTGAAATAAACGGCCTGGATGCTAATGGTTGTGCAGAATTGTGTCACCATTACAGCGAGCAGACGGGTATTGAGATAGATAACCACTGTCTGCATGAGCACCGACAATTCGTTCGTTGGCTCTATCGACAATGGTCAAAACGGCTGCAGCAAGGAGCACTGAGTGAGTGACAAAGATTTAACCCACCGCGTCTATGGCTATTTGGCAGAGGACGAAGACGCCCGCGTTTGTAAGGATATCCCTGAGTCGGCGTGCCATCATCAGCCTCGCTCATTTGTGCTGATGTTGCTGTCGCTAACACTAACGAAACTTGGTGACACTCTTGTCAGCGCACGATTGGTGTTGCCGTGGATGCTCAGTACGTTAGGAGCGCCGGCTATTTTCATCAGTGCACTGGTGCCCTTGCGTGAATCGCTGGCGCTGTTGCCGCAACTGTTTGTTGCGCAAAAACTCCGTGAACAACCCGTACGAAAATGGTTCTGGGTGGCAGGCAGTATTGGCCAGGCATTATCGTTGGCGTTAATGGTCGTGGCGGTAGCCACGCTGAATAATTCGGCGCTGGGTTGGGCTGTGGTGATTTTATTAACCACCTTCTCACTATCTCGCGGCGTTTGCTCGGTCGCCAATAAAGACGTAACCGGTAAGACGGTATCGAAAACCCGTCGCGGGCGTCTTTCCGGCGTTGCCGCATCAGCGGCGGGGTTACTGACGTTGGGTACGGCACTGGTGATCATGTTTTCGCCTGAGGTTGAGGGTGAACGCTGGTTATTCCTTGCGTTACTGGGTAGCGGCGTGGTGCTTTGGACCGCTGCAGCTTTGCTTTATGCGGGGATTCCTGAGGTAGCCGGTTCTACGGAAGGCGGTGGTAACGCCATTACCGAAGCCCTTAAGTCGCTCTCGTTGTTATGGCGCAATGGCCAGTTTGGTCATTTTGTTTTAACCCGCGCGCTGTTGGTTTCTGCTGCTTTCGCGATTCCCTACATCGTGGTGCTGATTCAACGTGAAGGTGATGCTGAGCTGACCAGTCTTGGCAGTTTGCTATTGGCCAGCGGGCTGGCCGGGCTACTCGCCGGGCGTGTCTGGGGGCGTTGGTCTGATGCTGCCAGCCATCGTGTTATGGCCGCCGCCTCGGTGATGTCGACGTTGGTGATGTTAATGGCATTAGGCGTCTATTATTGGGCTCCTACAGCACTCGCCTGGCCCTGGGTTGCCGGATTGTTGTTGTTCTTGTCGGCGGTAGCTCACCACGGAGCGCGGGTAGGCCGAAAAACCTATTTGGTGGATATGGCTGATCAGGATAACCGAGCGCAATTAACGGCCGTTTCCAATACCGTTATGGGTATTATTTTGTTAGCCGGTATCCTGCTAGGTTGGCTGGATGCGGCTTATGGTGCTGCGGCGGTATTGTGGTTTCTGGTCGCTGTTGGTGTGTTGGCGTTCCTTTCAGCGCTGGCACTGCCGAATGTCTCCGGGGACTAACCCCCGGAGCAGCCCCTTTGTTGATGAGTTATTTGCCTTTAAGTAAGGCGTACAGCCCAATAATGACCGCCGCGACACCACCGATCAGATACCAAAGTGTGCTGTCGGTCGGTTGATTGGTAAAGACCTCAGATGCTTCCGAAGCGATTGATTGCGACGCCTCGTACGACATATATAACAGTATTGCGCCGACAATAATGAGTACCAGTCCCACCACTTTATTCATAAGTTGCTCCTAAACAGGGGTTATTGTTCTGTCGACTTTCAATGTAGCACAGGGTGGTGACCAATCAAGACATTGATATATGTCATACGCGTACTGACATATGTCAATCTTTGTTCATTCCACGTAGATAATAAAATGTGTTTAAACAAAACGTGGGCGTAGAACAATGAGAAAAATCATCAAACATACCAGCATTGCATAAGCTGTCAGCACCGCCTTATACGGACCGGTCGCTATGAGTCAACAAGCAGAAAGTGCTGCCGACTCAGAAGATATGGAACGAATTGTTACGCTAGGCTCACGAGTAAATGGCAGAACCGCGACCGAATCAGCCTCACCGGTCGATATCATCTCCGGAGAGCAGCTGGTTAGCACGGGTGCCAGTGAATTAGGTAAAGCACTGCAGATGAGTGCGCCATCGTTTAACTTTTCAACCACCACCATCTCGGATGGCTCGGACATTATTCGTCCGGCGACGTTACGAGGCCTTGGCCCTGATCAAGTACTGGTTCTTGTTAACGGAAAGCGTCGTCATCAACAGGCGTTGGTTAACGTACAAGAAACCATTGGTAAGGGTTCTGCCGGTTATGACATCAATGCGATCCCGATTTCGGCCGTTGCGCGCGTGGAAATTTTACGGGACGGTGCCGCGGCACAATACGGTTCGGACGCCATTGCCGGGGTTATCAACATCACCCTGAAAAGCGGCGATGGTGGTAGTTTGAGCGCCGAAGTAGGTCAGACTTATGAGGGGGATGGTGAAAATAACCAGGTTGGTTTCAACATCGGCACGTCGAGCAGCTCCGGCTTCGTCAACCTGACCCTTGAATACCGTGACCGGGGTATGACCAACCGGGCATCACCGGCGACTCTGGAAGCAACGGGCGGTCAATTGATCGGTGACTGGCTTGATGAAAATGGTGACCCCGTGGTGCGTTTGCACGTTGGCGATGCCGATTCTGAAAACTATTACGCCTGGCTTAATGCAGGCTACTCGTTAAACAGTACAACCGAACTCTATGCGTTTGGCGGGCTATCCACACGTGACGGTGGTTCTGCCGGGTTTTTCCGTGGTCGCGGTCATCCGCGTACCATAGAAGCGCTGTATCCGGACGGTTTTTTACCCCAGTTAAAGACCGAAGCGGATGACCAATCCATCGCGATTGGTGTGCGCGGTGATCTACCCAACGCATGGATGTGGGATGCCAGTGTTGTGCACGGTATGAATGAATTTCGCTTTAATTCCGCAAATTCGGCCAACGTAAGCTGGTACTACGAGCCGGATGGCAATGGCGGGATTTACGGCGAAACGCCGACCGAAGCATTTGACGGCGAACTGATCTTTGAGCAAACGACCTTTAACCTCGACTTTAACGGTACCGTTGATGTCGGCAACGAACTGCTCTATTTGGCAACCGGCCTGGAATACCGAACCGATGGTTATACCATTAATCCAGGTGATCCGGTGTCGTGGGCCTATGGCCGCACTAATGACCCAAGTATTGAGATACTGACACCGTCAGGGGCTCCTGCCGAGGCCGGCATTCAGGGCTTCCCGGGTTTCAGTCCGGGTCAGGCCGTGGATGCCGAACGTGACAGTTATGGGGTTTATGTCGACGCGGAATATTATGTCACGCCGGAGTTCTTGATGGCCGGAGCGTTACGCTACGAAGATTATGATATCGCTGGCGATAATATTTCCGGAAAACTCTCAATGCGCTACGACATTGACGCGGATTTTTCGGTTCGTGGCACCTTAGCGACGGGCTTCCGCGCACCTGGCGTGCAGCAAATCTACTACAGCCAGGTACTGACTAATATCGTCAACGGTACTTTGGTACAAACCGGCACCGTATCCAATGATGACGACGTTGCCCGGCAGTTTGGTATTAATGAGCTGGAAGAAGAAACTTCCGAGAGTGTCAGTCTGGGTTTGATCAAGCGCTGGGACAGCGGCTTTGACCTTACCCTGGACTTTTATCAAATTAATATCGATGACCGGATCGTGATTTCGGAACCATTAACCGCCTCGATTGGCAGCGATTTTGCTGACATCCTCGCGGCCAATAACCTCGGTGCAGCGCAGTTCTTTACCAACTCGGTGGATACTAAGACCACCGGCCTGGACATTATTGGTTCTTACCCCACCAAACTCTGGCAGGGCGATTTAAACTTAACCGCCGCCGTCAGTTTTATGAATACCAGCGTTGAGAGTGTTAACTCGGTGTCCTCGTTGATTCCTGCAGAGGAAATATTCAATGAGACTCAGGTGTTACGTATCGAAGAGGGACAGCCTAACGAGAAAGCCACGTTTAGCGGCCAGTGGCAGCGTAATGACTGGACCGTTAATGCGGCGCTGAACTACTTTGGCTCCGTTGAAGGACAGGCGTTTACCGGCGTACGTCACGAATGGGGGGCAAAATGGTTAATGGATTTATCGGTCGGCTATGACATTAGCCGTGACCTGTCCGTGATGGTCGGTGCCAATAACGTATTTGATACCTATCCTGATGAATGGGGTGATGCGGGTATACCGTTCTCTCAGGCCGGTTTTAAGTATGGTTGGGAAACCTTGCCATTTGGCATTAATGGCGGCTACTACTATATGCGCTTTAATTATTCGTTCTAAAGCAAAAAGCCCGCGGCCGAGGCCGCGGGCTTAAGTTGTTCATGTCACCCTATTAACCAAGGTATGACGTTAACATCCATGATGTTTTTTCTTGTTCACGAATGTAATCGCTCATCAAGGCTGATGTACCTTCGTCTCCTGCATCATCGGCAAGCGCCTGGATGTCGCGTTGAAGGCGAATAATGGTCTGGTAACTGTCAAGGATATTACCGACGCAGGCACGACCTTCATGCACATCTTTTACTTCCTCAATGTCACTCGCCTTGATGTAAGTTGAATACGCATGCATTGGGCGCTGACCCAAAGTCAGAATACGTTCGGCAATTTCATCAATTTTCAGCAACAAGTCATCATAGGTTTCTTCGAACTTGGCGTGCAGTTGGAAGAACTGTTCACCTTTGATGTTCCAGTGGAAACCACGAACATTCATGTAAAAAATCTGATAATTGGCCAACAGCTCATTCAATTTATCACCTAAACTGGCTGCTTTTTTCTCATCAAGACCAATAACTTTTAACTGTTTCATTACGTCCTCCAGATTGACTGACTCCGTACCCACTTACTACGAATTTACTGCAAATTTGATCATTTCTGAAGGATTGTTTCGCGTTTACCATCACGAATGTGCTGTTCGCCGCGCTGTTTGGCCAACTGAATTTGACGCTCACGCTCAGCAAACCGTTGTTTTTGCTCGGGCGTGGTTTTATCAAAACAATGGGGACAGCTTACTCCTTTCTGATACTGCTCAGATTGCTTCTCTTCCTCGGTGATTGGCATCCGACAGGCGTAGCACTGATCGTACTCACCCTGTTCAAGCCCGTGCTTCACCGTCACGCGTTGGTCAAACACGAAGCATTCGCCGTTCCATTTGCTGCTTTCTTCCGGCACCATCTCCAAGTATTTAAGAATCCCCCCTTTCAGGTGGTAGACTTCATCAAAACCTTGTTCTTTCAAGTAGGCGGTTGATTTTTCACAGCGAATACCGCCTGTGCAGAACATCGCGACTTTTTTGTGCTTGGTGGGGTCCAGATGCTGCTTAACGTATTCAGGAAACTCGCGGAAAGCTTCCGTTTTTGGGTTTACCGCACCTTCAAATGTACCAACAGCGTATTCGTATTCGTTACGGGTGTCGATGACCAGCACTTCAGGATCGGAAATCAGATCATTCCATTGCTCAGGTTCCACGTAGGTGCCGACGGTATTTTTAGGATCAACCCAGTCGATACCCATGGTAACGATTTCTTTCTTAAGCTTCACTTTGGTCCGATAAAACGCTTGTGTATCACTGGGGGATTCTTTGTGATCAATATCAATCAAACGTTCATCGCTGCGCAAGTAAGCCAGCACATTGTCGATACCTTCACGAGTACCGCAAATGGTGCCATTGATACCTTCCCGAGCCAAAAGGAGGGTGCCTTTGACATCGTTATCAATTAGAGTTTGATACAGAGGCTCACGAAGTTGTTCAAAGTCGTTGAGTTCGACAAATTTATACAGTGCCGCGCAAATAAACATAAAAAGACTACCTTTTTCAGCTGCCCGGAACGTAAATCCGGTGCGTTAAAATCGCGCGGATTATAACCGTTAGAGGAATTTTGCTCAATGCCCGCAAGTGATTGGATGTTTTGGGGCTTGGTGTTGCTTTCTGCAAGCACCTCGTTGTTAACCGCGATTGCCGGTGCCGGCGGTGGCGCGGTATTGATAGCCATGCTGGCACTGGTGTTACCGGCGCCGGCGATTATCCCGGTGCATGGGGTGGTACAGATGGGATCCAACGTCGGTCGCACGGTACTGGCCTGGCGCCACATTGATTGGTTCACCGTTGCCTGGTTTGTGCCCTTTGGATTGCTCGGCACGACAGTAGGCAGTCTCTTGTTGGTGCAGTTTCCGGCTCCCTTGCTGCAACTGTGTATTGCGTTATTTTTATTGTATCTGACCTGGGGGCCGAAGCTACCGCAACTGGTATTGGGCAAAGCGGGACTTGCCTGTGGCGGTCTGATCACCGGCTTTATTTCGTTGTTTGTCGGAGCATCCGGACCCGTGGTGGCGGCCTTTATTAAATCACGCTTTTCCGAACGCATGACCACAGTAGCGACGTTTGCCGCCACCATGAGCATGCAGCACGCACCGAAAGCGCTGGTGTTTGGCTTAGCCGGGTTTGTATTTAAAGACTGGCTGTTGTTGATCGCAGCGATGATGGCGGCGGGCTTTATCGGTACCTGGGTGGGCTTAAAATGGTTAAAGCGGATTTCGAATCACCGCTTTAACCAAATTTTCCGCTGGGTGATTACGCTACTGGCTTTGCGTCTGCTGTGGGTCGCGTTTGACGCGTTTATCCCAGCGTTGTCGGGCATAACGTCGTAAACTGGCGACGTTATCGGTTTCGTCCATAATTGGTGTGCCGAGAATGGTCTCGATAATATCTTCCAGGGTAATTAAGCCCAGCCAACTGCCATGCTCGTCGTATACCAGGCAAAGATGTTGACGTTCTTTCAGCAGATACGCCATTAAGCTTTCGATACTCACGGTTTCGGTAACGATTTCGACCGGCCGTGCTAAATCAACAACCCGTTGTTGGCGGTCTGCATCCAGCGCATCACTGCGGAATAATAGACCCTGTGGCTCTTCGTCGGCATCGATGATCGGAAAGCGCGAGAACGGCAATGGGCGAGCTTTCTCGGCAAATTCAGCAACGGTCATATCGGGCGGAATGGTCTCACACACCGTACGGGGGGTCATCACGTCCTTAACGCGGATATCGTGTAAATCGAGAATATTCCAGATAACGCGGTGTTCGTCTTTGTCCAGCGCCTGTTGTTCGAAACCCATGGTGGCCATGGCTTTAATTTCTGAGCGCACATCAATGTCCGGCTCGTTGTTACCGATGCGACGGGTAATTTGATCGGACAACCAAATGAAGGGGCGTAAGGTGAAAATCATAAAACGCAGGGTGGGCGCCAACAGCGGTGCCAGGGCACGCCAGAATTTCGCGCCGATGGTTTTCGGTATGATTTCCGACAACACCAGAATAAGCAGTGTCATTACCGCACTGGCAATGCCTAAATAGCCATCGCCAAACACGACGCCGACTTGCGCGCCAACCCCCGCAGCACCTGCGGTATGGGCAATGGTGTTTAAGGTCAGAATGGCTGCCAGCGGCTGATCTATATTGCGTTTTAAGGCGGCCAACTTATCGTGCAGGACAGGCTGTTGTTCTTTTAGTTGAGCAATGTAGCTGGGAGTGATCGACAACAGCGCTGCTTCGAGCACCGAACAAATAAAAGACACGCCAATGGCTAGAAAAGCAAAAACAATCAGTAAAAACATAGTATTCCGCGTTAGCTAAACTGAAAAACCACGAGGGCAATGGCGGCAATAATAGCAACCGACCAGCCCAAACGCGACGCATTTTTTTGCCACCATTGCTGCGCATAGGGACCTAGCCACATCGCCATTAACGCCAGCCCATAATAACGAATGCCGCGTGACAAACCTGAGGCAAGTAAAAACAAGGGCAGTGAGAAGCCCGTAACGCCCGCCGCGAGCATCGCCGTCTGAAAGGGAACCGGCGTTACCCCAACCAGAAACACCGCGATAAAACCGTCGGTTTCCAGTGTTGCTTTAAATGATTCATAATAGTCTTGCAGGCTAAGGTAGTTGATAAACCACTGCCCGATGCTATCGAATAAGGCGTAACCGATAAAATATCCCGCCAGCGCTCCGGTCAGGCAACCCGCCAGTGCCACGCTGGCAATGGACCAAATGCGATCGCGTTCCAGCACCATGAAGGGAATCAGTATCAATTCCAATGGTATCGGTATAATGGTGGCTTCCAACGCCGACATAAAAAATAAAATCACCAATGCGTGTGGCGAGTCGAGCAAGCGTTGCAGCCATTTTTGTGCGGATTTATTGTCTGGTTTAAGGGTTTCGTTATCCACGAGCGCTGTTTCCGATTAAAGCAATCGTTGCCAGTTTAACGCGAAATCTTTGCAAAGGGGGATCGAACCGTTTAAAAAGGACGTAAATAAGCGGCACGTTGTTTTTATAAGGAATACAGTGAAATGAACTATCGCGGCAGTCCAGCATTTACTCATCAGCAGGCCGATAAACTGGGTGTGCTTGTAACGAACCTCGGCACCCCCGAAGCGCCCACCAAGGCAGCATTAAAACCTTACCTGAAAGAGTTTCTTTCCGACCCCCGGGTGGTCGAAGTGCCGCGTCTGCTGTGGTCATTGATTTTGAACGGCGTGATACTGCGGATACGGCCTAAGCGCTCTGCTGAGGCCTATGAAACGGTGTGGACAGAACGCGGTTCGCCGTTGCTTTACCACACTCAGGATCAGGCTGCGGCAATTGATAAGCAACTGAAACAACAGTTTGGCGATAAGGTGGTGGTGGACTTTGCGATGCGCTATGGTCAGCCGAGCATCAGCGACCGCATCGATAGAATGCTGCAGGCAGGGGTGCGTAAGTTGCTGGTACTGCCGTTGTATCCCCAATACTCAGCTTCGACGGTGGCCTCGACCTTTGATGCCGTCGCGAAGGATTTCAGTAAGCGCCGTTGGTTGCCAGAGTTCCGTTTCATCACTCATTATCACGACTTTGAACCTTTTATTGCGGCGGCGGCCGAACGTATTGAGCGCCATTGGGCAACCCACGGTCGCGCCGATAAACTGATTTTTTCGTATCATGGTGTTCCCCTTCGTTATCTTAAAAACGGTGACCCTTATCATTGCGAATGCTACAAAACGTCTCGTTTATTAGCGCAAAAGCTTGGATTGAGCGATAGTGAATACTTAACCACGTTTCAGTCACGGTTTGGTCGCGAAGAGTGGCTACAACCTTACACCGATGAAACCATGAAAAGTTTACCGGCGAAGGGGGTAAAATCGGTGCAGGTGTTCTGTCCGGGTTTTTCTGCCGATTGCCTGGAAACCATTGAAGAGATTGGTGAAGAGAATAAAGAGTATTTTATCGAAAATGGTGGTGAGCGTTATGAGTACATCAGTGCATTAAATGCGGAGCCGCAACATATTGACGCACTGGTGCAGTTAATTCAGAACCACCTGAGTGGCTGGACCGTTGCTACGGATCAAAGCGCGGCGCTGGCAGTGAGACAGGCGCAGGCAGATAAGGTCAGCAACCAACAATTACCTTATTAACAGGAGGGCAGTGGAAAATGGACAACGAATTTAAACTGAGCCTGGAACTGCTTGAAGATTATAAGTTTGTCATTGATTTTGGGCAGTTTGGTGAAGTTATCAGTGACGAACCTGAACCCTTAGGAAGTGGTGAAGGCCCTAATCCGTCGCGGATGCTGGCGGCCTCAGTGGCTAACTGCCTGGCGGCGAGCTTAATTTTTGCACTGCGTAAATACAAAGATGAGCCGGGCAAAGTGAGTGCTGACGTCAGTGGCAAGCTGGAACGTGTTGATGGCCGGTGGCGCATAACCAATATCGGTGTTGAGCTGTTTTTAGGCAATGATCAGGATGCCTTACCGCATTTATCTCAGGCACTGGAGAAGTTTGAAGATTTTTGTGTGGTCACGCAGAGTGTCCGCAATGGCATCGATGTTGATGTAAAAGTTTATGACAGCAATAACACCAAGGTGAAGGATGTCTAGTCGCTCCGGCTTCGGTAAACCCTTTATGTTTATCGCCTGGGGCCTGGCTCTGGCATTACTGGTATGGTTTTTCGAAGACAAACTACAGCAACAGTTCAATCCTAATCAACAGGTTTCGACACAACAGTTGGGCAATCAATTGGTCGTTCAACTCGAGCAAAACCGCATGGGTCATTATGTTGCGAAAGGTCGGGTTAATGGTCAGCCAGTCACCTTTTTGCTGGATACCGGTGCAACCTTAGTGGCTATTCCCGAGCCATTGGCTCAGCGGCTGGGGTTAAAAAAAGGCCGTCAGGGGATGTCACAAACCGCCAATGGCCGAGTCATCACCTACCGTACCGTGATTGATCAATTGCAACTGGGTGACATCGTGTTAGACGATGTGCAGGCCTCAATCACCCCCGGCATGGATGGCGACATTATTTTGTTGGGGATGAGCGCACTGAAACAGTTTGAGTTGACACAGAAGGGCGATACGTTAACGATACGGTACTAGTGCAGAGTTTCGTATTGAATAAGAGGTAGCAACATGTTTTCTCGTGTAAGTTTGGTTTTAGCACTTGCGGCGGTAACGGCATCGATGCCGGTGAGCGCGCAGCAGGATGAATTGCAACGCTGTGCCACCATTGAAGATTCACTGCAGCGTCTTGTCTGTTTTGACAAGCTGGCGGAAAAATACAGTGATAACCCGCCCCAAGAACAACCGCAAAAGGCCGTAAAAGCCGAGCGTCAGCAAACTCATCGCGATGCGGCCGCACGCTTTGGTATTGAGCATAAAAATGCCAAGGACATGGAGAGCATCGACAAACTGACCGTCGAGATTGCGAGCCGCAGACAAGATCCTTATGGCAACTGGATTATTACGCTGGCCAACGGACAAGTTTGGAAACAAACTGAAAGTGTCGGGTATTTCAGTTGGGATGAAGAGGACACTTACTACATTGAACGTGGTGCCTTAAACTCTTTCTTTTTTGGACGGGAAGGCGCTAATCGCCGCTTCCGCGTTACTCGTGTTGAGTAGTCTCCGCCGCCAGCGTTTTATCGAATTCGTCAAAAGGCATGGGTTTATAGAACAGAAACCCCTGTAGACCCATGCAGCCCTGACGCATAAAGAAATCGGCCTGTTCCGGTGTCTCGATACCTTCTACGATAACCATCTTGTTAAGGCCATGAGCCATATCAGTAATGGCTTTACAAATTGTAGGGCTGGCTGGATCGGTAAATATCGATTGGCTGAACTCACGGTCAATTTTTAGTGTATCAATGGGTAGCCGGCTTAAGTATGAGAGCGAGGAGAATCCGGTACCGAAGTCATCAATCGCCACCAGGCAACCGATGGTTCTGAGTTCAGCCAGCTCCCGGAATACCTTTTGCGCATCCTCGACCATAACGCTCTCGGTTAACTCAAACTGCAACTGTTGCAGTGGCACCTGATATTCTTGGGCGAGTTCGGAAACGGTTCCAATAATGTTCTCGCGCTGAAACTGCTTGACCGATAGATTAATCGATAACGTAAAGTTTTTACCAACTTGCCATTTAGCGAGGTCGGCGATGGCAGCCCGCATGATCAATTTAGACAGTGGAACGATTTGTCCGGTTTGCTCCGCGATAGGGATGAATTCCGCCGGAGAAATAAAGCTGCCATCCGGTTGCGGCCAGCGTACCAATGCCTCTGCACCAATAATACGCTGCCCTCTGGCGGATACGTAGGGCTGGTAGTAAACTTCAAACTCTCGCTGTTCGATGGCCTTTTGCAGTTTATTACGTAAATGCAGTTCGTGTTCGTATTGTATTGCCATTTTATCCGCGAACACCTCGAACGTATTACCACCACTGCGTTTCGCGTGACTCATGGCGACGTCGGCATTTTGAATTAACAGTTCTGCATCGGTGCTGTGGAATTTAGAAACCGACAGACCAATACTGGCGGTTAAATACAAGTCGAGTTCATAAAAGTCGAATTTCTCTCTGATCTGACGCAAAAACGTTTTTGCCAGCTCCCGACCTTTCTGCAGATCCGTATCGGGGGCAAAGACGATGAACTCATCACCGCTAAAGCGAGCGATTTGCAAATTATCCTGCTGGTTTTGCTGTAAGCGTCTGGCGACACTGTGCAGGAGTTTATTGCCTATGCGTAGCCCGAGGTTGTCGTTGATCGCTTTAAAGCCATCAAGATCGATGAACAAAACGCAACAACTGAGATGCGGGCTTTTTTGCAGGTATTCGGTCATGCGTTGCTCAAGCACGTCTCTTCGGATCAGTTGAGTAACACTGTCAAACTGTGCGACGGTAAACAGTTTTTTGCGTTCCCGGTTTAACCGACGGTTGATGTCAAAGGTTGCCAGGAATAACGCTGCAAGCAGTAATCCCACCAATAGCACGGCTTGGTTAATCGCCGCATTTTGCCAGAAAATTCCAGGTTCATTGAGGACCGCATGAAACGTCATCGGTTGCTCGCCAAATACGGGCAGTGATGTCGATAATTGGAAAAAATGTTTCTTCGCCAGCTCATGTTTAGATAACGGAGCGAACGCTTGACTGTTTATCGGTAAAAAGTAATCGTCGGAGAGCTTTAAATAGGTGTCAAAATAATCGAGGTAGCTGATTTTGCTGACGGACAGCAACTTTTTCAGATTCAATACCACCAGCAATTGGCGTGCAGGATAATGCGGATTATTGATCGGAAAAACCAGAATAAAGCGGGGTTCGTTGGTGGCCAGAGAGTCTTCAACGACAACGGCACCCTGTTGCTTGAACTGCTGTTGGCGCCAGGTTTTGATGCTATCGATATCCGCGATTAACAATTCGGCCGGAGCGGTTGCCTTGGTCAACAGCGGATTGTCGAACTCCTGTTGTTGGTAGAGCATCATGGCCTGGATTAACTCAAAATCATTGAGGTAGGTTGTGGTGTCGACTTCAATCAACTGTTCCCAACTGTCCTCGGCGACATGATTCCAGCGACTGACCAGCCGCACCAATGCCTTATTTTGTATATCCAACCGTGAGCTTATGGCTTCACTGGATTTTTGCAGGTTCAGTGCGCCGCGGCTTTTAATGTTATCGATGTGTTCATTCGAGAGTATGCCCCAAATGACTACCGTAGCGATTACGATAGTGGCCGCAACAAGAATACCGGAAAAATTGCGTTTTGTTGGTTGCTCCAATGCTTTGGGCAGTAATAGAAAAGCGCCTCCGACTAACAGTATGATCACCATCGCAGCCGTTACAGCAATAGGGTTAGTGGCCCAAGAGGTGGTGTAACCGCGCAACCAAAGCGATACAAACAATCCGGTTGCGAAGAGTAACAAAAGCAGTCCGCTCCAGCGGCAAATTTGTGCGGATAGCGCACGGTTTGACGACGCCAGCAGTACCAAACCAACGACCATAGATGTGGTGGGCAACCATAACGAGATTTGCAGGGTCAGCCAGCCTGTTGCATAAACGCCAAGGACTATCAGAATCAGTCCCAACAACCGCGTGATGAGCCATTGTTGCAACTGATAACTCACAATTGCCACACCGGTTATTAACGTGGTGAGTGACAGCAGCGGCGTCATGATCGGCATAATGTCCGCGTTATCGCTGACCACAAGGTTGCTAAAGCCGGCCATCCCAAGCATTACACAGCTAATCGCTATAAGTGTAACGAGTGAGGAGGTAACGTTCTCCGTTAATTGCTTTAGCACCCGGACTCCTTGGCGTGGTCAGCAGTTGGACAGTGTCGTAAAACCCCATATTAGCGCGCTAGCAGGTGATGTAAACCAATTTTAACAAGACGCACCTGGTTACAGTTTATTACGTTGTTAAACAGCAATTCTTTTCGTATGGACTAGTCTAACGTCAGGTTGGTAATTATTTGCAGTTCAATACAACCTTTTGGGTCATGACAACGACTTAATGTATACCGTTAGAGGCCGTCACGAGGTGTCATATGAAAGCAGGTATTGGAAGTTTGGTATTAGCTGTCTCTTTGGTTTGTGGTTCTGCGTTGGCAGGTGAAGTACGAGAGCCATCTCACAAAGTGGAACAGACCTTTAAGGTCAGTCCGCAAAGTTACGCAAGCGCTACCGGTTTGCGCGGATCTGTGCAGCTCGCGCAACAGGAAATTGCGTTGCAACTGTGGCAAAGTAATCGGGCATTAACCGCTGCCGAGATCATGGCCGTCGGCGCACGAGCTGAACAGCAGTTCCGGGTCGCCGCTACACCGCAGGGCGCCGGCGGTAAGTTAGTTAATGGTGCATCGCAGAAATGAGCGCTTATCAATAAAAAGGCAGCCACTGAAGGGCTGCCTTTTTCTGTTGTTCCGAAACGTTTATTGTTTCGGCATCTCCGCATGGAAATCTGATAACTGTTCAATGACCTCCATATTTGGAATGTCGGCAAACGGCTGATCGGCAAACTTTTCACCGCGCAGTTGTACAGAAATGCGCGCCGCATTTGGATCCAGTAAGGTGGCCTGGTAGAACGCCTTTGCATCGTCCAGTGTAAGTGCTTCGACCGCATCGATAAGCTGTTGCTTACTGTTAAAATCGAAACGTTGCATACTCCAGTCCGACAGTAATGGTGCTACCTCTTCATTAAGGTTTTTCGGAGGCTCATTCAGGGTTACCAAGGTACTGGCTTTGAGCTGCTCGAATTTTTCTGTCGATAACTCGCTGAGCTGAGTCCAGTATTCTTGCTTAAACTCGTCGAAACGAGCCTGCATATCGGCCACATTTTTCACCGGTGTCTGAATATAGAGGCCAAAACCACTGTACGAATCCAGTGACGGCGCGAAGGCACCGACGGCATAAGCCAATTGTTCTTCGGTTCGCAGCGTATCGAACGCAGCGGTGCGGAAATGGTTCTGCAGCACGGTACCGGCGGCTTGAGTGGCAAAACCCGGCTCAGGGTGCATGTGTACATCGACTATACCGACGTCAGCCACTTCCAAGTCTTTACGTAATACCACGGAGGTATCAGCCTGGGGCTCGTAAAAACGAGCATAGCGGTAATCGTTGATGGTGCGATCAGCCGGCAGTTGAGCGCGGATACGTGCAACGGCGCGATCAACGTCTTGCTGGTTATAGTTACCGAAGGCAAAGGCTCGAACGTTGTTGGAAGACAGTAATTCTGACATAAATTGTTCAAGATCGTCGGCGGCCAATGACTGGGCGGTGTCGATCAGCGCATCCTCCGCAAAACTGCCTTCGCGAATAACACTGCCATAAGCATCAAACGATTGGTACAGCGGGAACTGTTGCCCCCGGTTTTTTAAGCCCCGGACATAGCGATCAACGGCCTGTTTGAAGGCTCGTTCGTCCACCTCGAAGGTCAATTGTTCGAGTGCGCGGCTAAGCAGTTCGGGTTGCTTATCGGTAAAGCCCGATACCGTTAGCGTCATGCCAACGCCGTTTGCCAGGCTCAGGTTCATACCAGCAATACCAGCTTCGGTATCAAGTGCGCTGGTGTTTAAGCTGTAGAGGTCGCGCCAGATTGCAGCAAGTACATGCTTATCAATATCCGTTATGGTGGCCGGATTATTTAAGTTAACGGTAAAAATGCCGCGCGGCTGGTCAGCAAACTCCTGACTCGGATACTGCCAGACCGTGAAACCGTCTTCGTCGATGACAACCTCTGGTTTATCAAAAGCTTCGTTATCACGCAGAGCGAAACTTTCCGGCAGCAGCTCATTGACTTTCGGCAGCGTGACCGCAATCTTCGCGGGCTGTTGATATTGTTTCAACTGTTCGTTATCAAGGTTGACGACCTTATACTTACCATCATAGAACTTCAGTTCGCTGTCATGCGGCTCCTGTTGACTGATATACCAGATACGCAGCCGTTCAGGGGTGAGTTGATCCAGCACATCATTGATGGCGTCCGGGTTAAAGCGCTGGAATTCGAACGGTGCGCTGATCACGTATTCCGCCGGATAATTCTGCATGGCTTCGGCAAGGGATGAAACGTAGCTGAACTCATCACCTTTCTCGAGAAAGCGGAAGCGGTTTTGTAAGCTGGTACGAATTTCTTTGAAGTATTTTTCGTCAACGCCGTTTTCTTTAACTTGCTCGATGTAGTTCATCATCACGCGAATAATCTCTTCACGTTGCTGCATACCGGCATCGGTCAGTTCAAAATCAATCGAGAGCACGCCGTAATTTTCATAATAATCTGGTGCTGCCGACGCATTGAGGCTGGAAATCAGGCCTGCCTGCTTCAGTGTTGCAGCCGGTGTGCCAGGCATTTCAGAGCCGAGCAAGTAAGTGACGTATCGGTTGGGCTTAACCGCAAACTGATCTTGGTTGTTACCAATAATAAATTCCAGTTTAAGTTGTTTGACGTCTTCGTTTGGCACATAGTGAATGCGTTTTGAACCCACTTCGGTAAAGTCGATGGCATCGGTTACTTCAGGGTTTTCGATGTCATCATTTTCAATACTGGCAAAATGTTTACGAGCCAGTGCTTCCATTTCATCCAACGAACGGTTGCTCAGCATGGCAACTTTCATGATATTGGCGGAATAATACTGGTTGTAAAATTTTACCGTTTCTTCGTGTAGCTTACTGTCTTCTTTGTCGCTTAACGTTTCCAGGTTTCCGATCAGGAACCGGTTAGCGGGATGGTCGCCCAGTAGTGCGCGGCCCAGTTTAAACTGACCGAAGAAGTCCATTTCGCGGCGCATTGACCACTCAGCGTTAACGGCATTACGCTCTTTATCAACATATTCCGGGTAAAGCATCGGTGCTTTAAAAAAGTCGGAGAAACGATCAAGACCTTCGTCATAGGCGTTGTTGTTCACCTTAAACATGTAGTTGGTAATATCCAACCATGTGTACGCGTTCTGGCTACCGCCGTTACTGCTCATGAACTCGCTGTAACCGTTGGTATCCGGGTATTTTTCGGTGCCCAGGAACAACATATGTTCGAGATAGTGCGCCATACCTTGCTGGGTCATGGGGTCGTGTAACAAACCGACATCGACACTCAGCGAGGCGGCTGATTTTTCGGTCGAGGGGTCAGACACCAACAGGATTTGTAGCTCGTTATCTAATGTGATGGTGCGGTATTCGCGTTGGTCATTCGGGCTTTTAATGACGCTCTCGACAGCCTCTGGAGCGGTGGTTAATGCGTTTTGTGCGGTTGTACTATCGGTGGGTGCACAACCAGCGGCTAACAATGCGCTGCTAATGGCAGTAGCAAGTAATAGTTTTTTCATGATGATGGTTTCTCAATACATGGGGTCATAGTGGTTAGTATGACTTTAGCATTAAGGCTTAGACAATCGCAGTGCTTCCGGCAGAAACTTTGTAACAGAGTTTTAACAACACCTTACGGGCAATAAAAAGCCGGCATTATAGCCGGCTTGTGACAACGAGGAGTGCGGCTTAGCAAAACTCCGCGTAAACCCTCGCCCAATCGGGCGGGGATACAAGCGGGAACCGCGCAGCGGTTCTAGTCCGATGTAGCCTGACTCTGCACATACTCTCTCAGTGTTTCAATAGTTGCCCCGCCTGCACTACAGGCAAAGTAAGAGCGTGACCAGAGCGCTGCGCTTTTGCTTTGCCGGGGTATGTGGGTATTGAGTATGCGTATCCGGCGTGATGAAACCGATTGGTGGTAAAGACCAGATGCATAACCAGCTTGGTGACGCTGTGGCGTTTTCGGAGGTAATCTGACAGCAACGCTTTATTATGCATACTCACTTGAAGAGTGACCTTACTAGCTTATAATAAATGAATCATATCAATGAGCGCTGAAATGTTAAAGGCCACGAAAGTACGCATCTACCCGACACCTGAACAGGCGGAATTTCTCAACCGCCAGTTCGGTGCTACGCGGTTCGTGTACAACAAGGCGTTGCATATCATCAGCTCACAGTACAAACGCCACGGCCTTAAGCTCAAGGCCAAGAAAGACCTTAAGCCGCTGTTGGCGGTGGCGAAAAAGTCCCGCAAGTATCACTGGCTCAAGGATTTTGATTCGATTGCACTCCAGCAAGCGTGCATCAACCTCGATGAAGCCTTCCAGAACTTTTTTGACCCGAAGCTTCCCGCCCGTTATCCGAAGTTCAAGCGCAAACACGGTAAACAATCCAGCTACCACTGCACGAGTGTAAGTGCTGGCGAAAACTGGATAAAAGTGCCGAAGATGAAACCGATTAAGGCGCGGGTTCACCGTGAGCTGGACGGAAAGCTCAAGAGCGTAACGCTGTCGCGCACGGTAACAGGGAAATACTATGCCTCGCTGTTGCTCGAAGACGGCTTGCAAACACCTGCCCCATTGCATAGCGTTGATACCGTGCTGGGCGTTGATATGGGGCTCACCCATCTTGCTATCGACTCCGAAGGTAACAAGACGGCGAATCCCCGTTTCCTGAAACGCGCCCAGTCTAACTTGCGACGCAAGCAAAAGGCCCTGTCCCGGTGCCGGAAAGGCAGCAAAGGACGTACGAAAGCACGTCTTAAACTTGCCAAGGCGCATGAGCGCCTAGCGAATGCACGTGCGGATTTCCAGCACAACCTGTCCCGACAACTCATTGACGAAAACCAAGCGGTGGTGGTCGAGACATTGAAAGTGAAGAACCTGCTGAAGAACCGGAAATTGGCGAAGCACATCGCAGACGCAAGCTGGTTCGGCCTGATTCAGAAACTGGAATACAAGGCGAAGGAGCAGGGCAAACATCTGGTCAAAATCGACCAGTGGTTCGCCAGCTCCAGGACCTGCTCCTGCTGTGGGCACAAGGTAGACACCCTGCCGTTGTCGGTGCGTAACTGGTCGTGCCCTGCTTGTAAAGCAGAGCTTGACCGCGACATCAACGCCGCGGTCAATATCCGCCAGCAGGGTATTATCAAACTAAGAGCCGAAGGACTGTCGGTTCCTGCCAATGGAGGCTTGCGTAAATCCGGCCACGCGCCGGTTGCTGCCTGAGAAGTTGGAAGCCTCGCCCGGCAGGGCGGGGAGCAGTCACCGCAGCGTTACGAACTCTTCGGCAGAGGTCGGGTGCAAGGCAACCGTAGCATCCAGATCGGATTTACGGGCGCCCATTTTCACCGCTACAGCGAAGCCCTGTAAGATTTCATCCATACCTTCGCCGATACCATGAATGCCAACCACTTTTTCTTCCGGACCATAGCACACCAACTTGAAATAACTGAGTGCACGGTGAGGTGTGACCGCGTTGTACATGGCGGCGAACGATGACGTATACACTTTGATATTGCTGGCGCCGTATTTAACGATAGCATCTTCTTCGCTCAGCCCTACCGTACCAATGGTGGGGTGACTGAAAACGACAGTTGGAATATTGTCGTAATCCATGTGCGCATCCGGCATGTCATTGAACAGTCGCTCAGCCAATTGCCGGCCAGCTTTGATTGCGACCGGGGTCAGCGCGGCAGCTCCGGTATTATCACCAACGGCATAAATACCCTGGACGTTGGTGTTCTGGTACTTATCAACCTGAATAAAGCCGTCGGCATCCAGTTCTACACCCGTACACTCGATATTAATACTGTCGGTTGCCGGAACTCGGCCGATGGCCCAAACCAGGCAATCAACGCCTTGCAGTGACTGTCCATTTTCATAGTGCAGTGTCAGTGTTCCATCGGCTTCTTTCACCACCTCTTTGACCGTGGTTTCGGTATGCAACTCGGGACCGTCTTGTTTCATCCGTTCGAGCAGGCCATCGGTGATGTATTTGTCAAAATTCCGTAGCGGGCGATCACGACGTACCAGTAAATGCGTGTCAGTACCTAACGCGTGAAACACGCCGGCGATTTCCACGGCAATATAGCCCGCGCCTACGACAGCGGCTTTCTTGGGCTGTTCTGTGAGAGCAAAAAAGCCATCTGAGTCGATGCCGTATTCCGCACCAGGGATCTCAGGAATCAGAGGACGGCCACCGGTTGCGATGGTAATGTGATCGGCGGTGATGTGCTCGCCATTCACTTCTACGGTACGATGATCGACAAATTTTGCGAAGCCTTCGATAAACTCAACCCCGTTACCCTGAAAGCCACGATGATAACCCCCATGGATTCGTTCGATGTAGGCTTCACGATTTTTCACCATGGTGGCCCAGTCGAATCCTTTCTGCTCGACGTCGAAACCATAGGCTGGTGAGTATTTCAGAGCTTCTGCAACATGAGCGCCATACCACATGACTTTCTTGGGAACACAGCCTACGTTAACGCATGTGCCGCCAACCGCTTTGGCTTCGATAACCGCCGCTTTAGCACCACGAATAGCGGCGCGGTTGGCTGATGCAATGCCGCCGCTGCCGGCACCAATTGCAAGGTAGTCATAATGTCTGCTCATACTGCTTAACTCCTGTAAAAAACCTATAAATGCGCTTATCTTGAAGAAAAACCCCGCATCATGCAATGCAGATACGGGGTGATGTTATATGTTAATACCGATTGCGGTTATCGAAAGATCAGCGGTTAACGGCCGCCGGCAGGCAAATGCTCCTGCACAAACTCGGTCATCATGGTGCGTAAATGGGGGACGGTTCCCTCACCCTCGTAAATACCATGTGAACGATTTGGATACGCAAAAAACTCAAATTGCTTACCGTGTTTTATGAGCTCGTTGACCAGTCGTTCAGAACCCTGAAAGTGCACGTTATCGTCCCCCGTGCCATGTACCAGTAACAAGTCGCCCTGTAAATGTTCGGCATGCGTGATCGCCGAGGTTTCTTTATAGCGTTCGGCCGATTCCGGTAGCAAGCCGGAATAGCGTTCCTGATAAATGGTGTCATAAAGCGTTAAATCCGGTACCGGAGCCAGCGCCATGCCCATGTGATAGGTGTCGGGATAACGGAATAGCGCATTGAGGGTTTGTGAACCGCCACCGCTATGACCCCAAATACCGACTCGGTCAGTATCGATAAATTCCCAGCGCTCGGCCATTGCCTGCAAGGCGTCGTACTGATCACGTACGGTGATAACACCAAGATTTTTGTAAATGGAACGGCGCCATTCAAAGCCGCGTGGAGACTTAGTACCGCGGTTGTCTATGGAGGCAACAATATAGCCCTGTTGCGTGAGCATGGTGTGCCACAGGTAGGTTGATCCTCCCCATTTATTGGCGACGGTTTGACCCCAGGGCTCGCCGTAAACATAAAACAAAATGGGGTATTTTTTGCTGGGATCAAAATCTGCCGGACGCATAATATAGCCGTCCAGCGCAACGCCATCGCGCGCTTCGACGCGGAAAAACTCGAGTGGCTGACGCTGGATGTTATCGACAGCTTGCTGTACGTCCTGGTTAACAACAACCGGACGAATGACGTCGTGTTCAGGCAGTCGAACCATATGGGTTTGCGGTACCTGGTCAACGGCACTGAACGTGTGCTCGGCATAGCGACCGTCCTGAGAAATGCTGTACGCATGGGTGCCAGCCTGATCCGGAGTTAACCGCTGTAGCACTCCGCTGCCGTCTAAGGTCGCCCGGAATAAGTAGCGCTCAAGAGGGTTCTCCGGTGACGCGATAAAATAAACCCAGCCACTGGACTCATTGATTCGCAGAACTTCAACCACATCCCATTTGCCCTGGGTTACCGCCGTCATTGCTCCCGAAGATTTATTGACCACGTAGAGGTGGCGGTAGCCCGAGCGCTCGGACAGCCAGGTGAAACGCTCACCGTTGTCCATAAACTTAACGTCATCGACATACTCTGCCCATGATTCGGTGGTTTCGCGGATCAGTTCCTGGGTTTTGCCGTTGTTAATGTCGCTAAGAAATACGCGATTAATGTGTTGTTTCCGGGTTAGCTGTTGAATCAGGAGTTGCTGATTGTTGCCCGCCCACTGCATACGAACTAAATAGTGTTGGCGTGGGTCACCGGGCGTTTGCATCCAGGTGGTATCACCGCCATTGGCGTCAACGACGCCGATGCGCATTGATGCATTGACCTCACCCACTTTCGGATAAGGAAACTGCTTGAGCGTCGGATAGAGCTCATCGGTATTGTTGATCATGGTGAATAACGGAGTGCCTTCGGTATTCAACTGCCAATAGGCAATATGCTCACCGTCGGGACTCCAGCGGAAACCATCACGAAGGAAAAACTCTTCTTCGTTCACCCAATCAAATGTGCCATTCACGATAAACTCATCGCCGTCCGTGGTTATCGGCGTAATGTTAAAGTCAGTCAGGTCCTGTACGTAAATGTTGTTCTGCATCACGTAGGCGACTTTATCACCCTGCGGATTAAATTTAGCAAACTGTAGCGTTGATTCGGGTGCGTTACCACCTAACTGCCGGAGCTCGTTGCTGTTGCGATCAAGAACCCAGTAGTCACCCAGTGTATGAGTACGCCATGAACGCTTGGTGTTGGTAAAAATTAATACTTTGCTACCGTCGGCAGACCACTGATAATCGGCGATATCAAGGGCTCGTTCAGCCTCTTTAGGTGTCAGTTGTTCGGCACTGACCAGAACATCGCGTTGGTTGGTTTCCGGATGGTAACGAACAATATCCCGACCGTTAGCAGAGTCTGACGCTTCGAGAGTGGTATAGCCTGAGCCATCTTCCAACCAGCGAGTGGGCGCCGGATACTCTAAGCGGAAAGTATCACTGGCATAAATGGACTCAATGTTCAGGGGCTGGCGGTCAGTCTGAGCGATCTCAGTGGCTGGCACCGTATCGGTACTACTGCAGCCGCTCAGCGAGATAACCGTAAAAGCACTGGCCAGCAAAGGAAGAATAAATGGTTTACAAACGGACATTGGTAAGCCTTTTTATTATTAGAAAACGATAGTTGGCACATGGGTGTCGAAATTTTTGTGCCTATGATGATAGCTTAACCGAACGCGAAAGTCAGAGGCTTGACTTGAAGATGAGACAAATAGCCCAATATCCAGAGTTAATCCGTAGATTATTACGTTAGATAAATTGATGAGGCAAAGATGAGCGATAACCCACTGTTAGCGGTGCACGAAAGCGGCGAGAGCCTGCCGGATTTTGAAGCCATTAAACCGGAACATATCGTGCCAGCGGTTAAGCAACGCTTGGCAGAGGCCAGACGTGCGATTGACGATGTGCTGGCGGCCGGTGACTTTAGCTGGAACGGGTTAGTAGAACCATTGACCGATGCCGACGAAGCTATTGAAAAAGTGTGGGCGCCTGTATCGCACCTTAATGCCGTGGTAAGTACGGCAGAGCTGCGCGAGGCTCATGATGCCTGTTTACCGCTACTATCGGACTACAGCACTTTTGTCGGTCAGCATCGGGGCCTATTCGATGCGTATCAGTCGTTGCGTCACAGTGATGAGTTTGAAACGCTGAGCGAGGCGCAACAAAAGCTGATTACCGATACCCTGCGTGATTTTCATTTGTCGGGCGTTGATCTCGACGACGCTGATAAGCAACGTTATGCACAAATCACCAGCCGGCTGTCGGAGTTGTCATCGCAGTTCAGTAATCATCTGCTCGATGCGACCCATGCCTGGACCTGTCACATTACCGATGAGGATCGCCTAGCCGGTCTCCCGGACAGCATCAAAGAAGCTGCTGCAGAAGCCGCCGGGGAGCAGGGTGGGTGGTTATTCACCTTGGACATTCCAAGTTATCTACCGGTGATGCTGTATGCCGAGGATCGGGAATTACGGCGGGAAATGTATTACGCGTTCACAACCCGGGCATCCGAGACCGGACCAAACGGTGGACAGTTCGATAATACAGAGATCATGAACGAAACACTGGCATTGCGGCATGAGTTAGCCAAGTTACTGGGTTTTAATGACTATGCCGAGATGTCGCTGCACACGAAAATGGCAGACAGTCCTGAACAGGTGCTGGCGTTCCTAAACGACCTCGCCGACAAATCATTACCGCAGGCGAAACAAGAATACGCTGAAGTTGAACAGTACGCTGCTGAGCAAGGGGTGACAGAACTAGAAGCCTGGGATGTGCCTTATTACAGTGAGCAACTAAAACAGCAACGTTATGCCATTTCTGATGAAGTGTTGCGGCCTTACTTTCCTGAGCAACAAGTTTTAAATGGGTTGTTTGAGGTGGTTAAGCGGCTGTTCGGTATGACGGTCAGCGAACAAAAAGACGTTAATAAGTGGCATCAGCACGTGCGCTTTTTCCGCATTCATGATGCCGATGGCAGACTGCGCGGTAGCTTCTATCTTGATTTATACGCACGCGCCGGCAAACGTGGCGGGGCGTGGATGGCCGACTGCGTTGGCCGTCGTAAAAAGCCGGATGGCGAACTGCAAAACCCGGTTGCCTTTTTAACCTGTAACTTCAATAAGCCCGTGGGCGGTAAACCGGCGCTATTCACTCACGATGAGGTGGTGACATTATTCCACGAATTTGGCCATGGGTTGCATCATATGCTCACGCAAATTGATACCGCGGGCGTTTCTGGGATTAATGGCGTGGAATGGGATGCCGTCGAGTTGCCAAGCCAGTTTTTAGAAAATTGGTGTTGGGAGCCCGAGGCGCTGGCTTATATCTCCGGGCATTACGAAACCGGTGAACCGTTGCCAGAAGAACTGCTGGAGAAAATGCTGGCTGCAAAAAACTTCCAGTCGGCCATGCAAATGGTTCGACAACTTGAGTTTTCGCTGTTTGATATGCGCCTGCATTGCGAATACGACGAACAGCAGGGAGCACGTATTAATGACGTACTGCAACAAGTCAGAGAGCAAGTTGCCGTACGCATGCCACCGCCTTACAACCGTTTTCAGCACAGTTTTGGACACATTTTTGCCGGTGGTTATGCCGCAGGGTATTACAGTTACAAGTGGGCTGAAGTGCTCTCCGCAGATGCTTTTTCTCGGTTTGAGGAAGAAGGTATTTTTAGTGCTGCAACCGGACGTGATTTCCTAACGTGTATTCTCGAACGCGGTGGCAGTCGCAGTGCTGCTGACTTATTTGTCGAATTCCGTGGCCGCGAGCCGGAAGTAACGCCATTACTCCGACACAGCGGTATCGCGGCATAAGCCTTGACCCTAACTGGGGCTGGCGGCAAGCACCCAATTGACGATGCCGACCAGTCCCAACACCATAATAACGGCCAGAACCACGCCAATAACGATGTAGATCAGTGGGTTTCCATGCTGAAAGTCGCGTTGGCGATTGGACTCACTCTGCACCCCAAAAAAGGCGGCAATAACACTCAATATTGCGCTGATGATCCCGGGGCGTGACTTCCGCTCAGACATCACAGAGACGATTGTTGATTAAAACGTTCGGTCGATTTTTTGGCAGAGTCTGAACTGCTGAACAGCAACTCAAACAAATCAATAAAGTGAAATTGCGCAGAACGACTTTCACCCTTAGCCCAATTACTCCAAGTCACCTGGTTTGATGGCGCTTGGCATTGTGCCGCGGTATGTTGCGTTTCAGAGGATGACAATAACTTCTCACATTGCTGTGTAGAATTACTGACGGAGGTCACTGGAGAAGCTGGCGCCCACAACAAAAAACCGGCTGCAGCAAGGCTTAGCGCGGCGCTCGTGATTGTTATGGTTTTTATCGTAGTAGACATCGCTATCTTTCTCCTGTGTCTAGTGCTGATTAATTTATCAGCGATTTGTTACAATTACTAGCAATTTAAGAGAAATTTTTTTGTCGCAGTTTACCTGCTATAATCCGCGCACAATTTTTAGGAAGGTTACCGAAGAGGCATGAGCATGCAACCATGGATTGCGCCATCAATTTTATCCGCCGACTTCGCCCGTTTAGGTGAAGAAGTAAGCGCGGTGTTAGATGCCGGGGCTGACGTTATTCACTTTGATGTGATGGATAATCACTACGTGCCAAATTTAACCATCGGCCCGATGGTGTGTAAAGCGCTTCGGGATTACGGCATCACGGCGCCCATAGACGTACATTTAATGGTAAAACCGGTGGATCGTATCATCCCTGACTTTGCCGATGCCGGGGCGTCCATTATTACGTTTCATCCGGAAGCGTCAGAGCACATCGACAGAACCTTGCAAACGATCCGCGAGCACGGATGTCAGGCAGGGTTGGTGTTCAACCCAGCGACACCCTTGCACTATCTCGATCATGTGATGGATAAGCTGGATGTGATCCTGCTGATGTCGGTGAACCCGGGCTTTGGTGGGCAGTCGTTCATTCCGTCAACGCTGGATAAACTCCGTCAGGTGCGTCAACGTATTGATGCCAGTGGCCGCGATATTCGTCTGGAAGTCGATGGTGGGGTTAACGTCAATAACATCGGCGAAATTGCTGCAGCGGGTGCCGATATGTTTGTGGCGGGCTCCGCAATTTTTAATCAACCGAATTATGCTGACGTGATTCAACAAATGCGTCAAAAAATTTCTCAGTCAAGTTCAGGAAACTAAGATGTCAAAACCCGTAGTACTCAGTGGATGTCAGCCCTCAGGGCAGCTTTCAATCGGTAACTATATTGGTGCAATCAGTAACTGGGTGAAAATGCAGGATACGCACGACTGCAAATTCATGTTGGTTGATTTACACGCCATAACGGTGCGCCAGGAACCACAAAAGCTGACTGAAGCCACTCTGGATGGCCTTGCCTTGTACCTGGCTTGCGGACTTGACCCGGATAAAAGCACCTTGTTCATTCAGTCGCACGTACCCGAGCACGCTGAACTCGCCTGGGTACTCAACTGCTACACGCAAATGGGTGAGCTGAACCGGATGACGCAGTTTAAAGACAAATCCCAGCGTCATTCGGGCAACATCAATGCAGGTCTGTTTACCTACCCTGCGCTGATGGCGGCGGACATTCTGATTTATCAGGCGAACGAAGTTCCGGTTGGTGATGATCAGAAGCAGCACCTGGAGCTAGCGCGTAATGTTGCAGAGCGGTTTAACAATTTATACGGCGAGGTATTTACCGTACCTGAGCCAATGATTCCGAAAGTCGGCGCGCGGGTGATGTCGTTGCAGGATCCCACTAAAAAAATGTCGAAATCGGACGATAACCCTAATAACTATGTAGGTCTGCTGGAAGATCCGAAAAAGATCGCGAAGAAGATAAAGCGTGCGGTAACTGACTCTGATGAACAGGCTAGAATTTATTTTGATCCTGCGGAAAAAGCAGGAGTCTCCAACCTGTTGAGTATCTTGTCGGCGGCGAGTGGACGAGCAATTGACGAGCTTGTGCCGGAGTACGAAGATAAAATGTACGGCCACTTGAAGACGGATGTTGCGGACGCTGTTGTGGCGATGCTTGAACCTATCCAGCAGCGCTATCAGGAGATGCGTAACGATCCGGCGTTTCTGCAACAAGTGATGAAGCAAGGTGCGGATAAAGCACGTGCCAAAGCGGCCACAACGTTGGCAGAGGTCTATAAAGCCGTAGGCTTTGTCCCCTACCCGGGCTAACACACCATGTTGGTGTTAATTGATAATTACGATTCGTTTTCACACAACCTGGCTCGCTACTTTAGAGAACTCGGTGAGCAGGTTGTGGTGTATCGTAATGACCAAGTGACGGTGTCGCAGTTGCAGAATCTGGCTATGACCGCGTTGGTGATATCGCCGGGTCCCTGCACGCCCAACGATTCGGGCGTTTCATTGGCGGCTATCGAAGCTTTTGCCGGGAAGCTGCCAATTTTAGGCGTGTGTCTCGGTCATCAGGCTCTGGCACAAGTATTTGGTGCCGAGGTCGTTAGAGCAAAGCGTGTGATGCATGGTAAAACATCACGGGTAACGCATACATCTAAAGGACTATTTAACAATTTGCCGGCGCCGCTGACGGTCACGCGCTATCATTCGCTGGTGGTTGAACCATCGTCACTGCCTAGCTGTTTTAGCGTCGATGCTTGGGTTGATAGCATGCAGTTCGGTCAGGAAATCATGGCAATTCGGCATACCGAGTTGCCGTTATACGGTGTGCAGTTTCATCCCGAATCAGTCATGACAGAGGCAGGGCATCAATTGTTGCAAAATTTTCTCGAAACACGGAATTAGCGGGAGCGTCACGCGTAAATGTACGATTTTTTTGCAGTATCAACAGAAGGGGGCAGCAAAGATCCTGCCATCCGGCTTGAAAAACGCTTCATCAACTATCTGATCAGTCTGCCTTTTGCCCGCAAAGGCCGCGATAAAGCGGACGGCAAGGAAGAGGAAAAGCAGGAACAGCGGCGACGCTTGTTGCAGGTTGAGCAGATTAATCATGATGAACGGGAACGTCTTAAGCAGGCACGCCAACGTTACGCCGATCGCGTTTCCGACGAGCTTCATGAAGCCATTTACCACCGTATATTGGAGCGTATTGAGGACGCCACTTACGTGCGTGAACGGTTAATTCCGCTTCCTGAACAACTGCCCGAATTACTGGATATTCTCAGCACTAAGGCGGCGTCAATGCGGCGCATCGAAAACGTCGTACAGGGACTCGACTGGTTCCATAACGGCGTTTTAAAAACGGTTAACCAACCGCCTTTTATCGACAAACGGCGTAAACAAAAGCAAGTCAAAGTAGAAAATTTGCGCACCGCAATGAGCTTTATGGGGCCGGAGAATCTAAGAATTCTAACGCCCGCGTACGTGATGCAATATTGGTTGCCGCCATCAACCCACCCGTTTACGTTATTCCGCCGGAAGATCTGGGATCACAGTTTAGGCACAGCCATTCTTGCGCATGAAATTGCGACTCAAGACGGCCTGAAAGATCCGGTACTGGCGTACACCCTGGGGATGTTCCATGAACTGGGTAAAATTGCACTCACCAAATTGTATTTGCGGGTATTTGATGACACTCAACGCGAAATGGCGATGAAGTCAATCAAGGACAGTACGCCTGATAAACACAATGCCCTGGTCGAGTTGAAACCGGATGAACGTTTTTTACGTAATTTAATGCTCGAGCAAGATAAGAAAGTGAGCTACTTGGTGGCTGAGGGCTGGGGCTTACAACGAGTTCCGATAAGCCAGCACCTGTTGAGTTTCACCCAGGCGAAGACGCAGGACGATTACACCGATTATGCCCGTGTGTTGGGTCAGGCTAACGCGTTTTGTGAGTTTCGTTTATTACGCGAGGTTGATCTTGCTTCGGTTGAAGAAGGTTTGATCTTACTGAAGAAACACGACATTGGTGCCGAGCGCGTCAAAACGCTGAATAATGTTAATTTAAAACGTCCCAAAGTGATTGTTCCTGAATAAGTTCCCTTCTGTTTATGACTAATCATGCGCCGTAATGGCGCATGGTTGAATAGTTATTCCGTTCTTTTGAAAAAACGCCCGAGGCCGCGCATAGTCTGGCGTCAGCGCCTAATTAAAACAGACAAACTGATTAAAATTTGGCATAATTACGGGCTACTCTATTAATCCATGACTCTTATCAATTAATTCGCACAAGCGATAAGGAAGTGAGCAATGGCCGACAACCACAACGCAATTTCAGTCACCCGTGACTTGTTTAATGAAGTTATGGTGCCTAACTATAACCCGGCAAGTATGATTCCAGTGAAAGGTGAAGGATCACGTGTCTGGGACCAGGAAGGTAAAGAATACATCGATTTTGCCGGTGGTATCGCGGTAAATTGTTTGGGTCATTGTCACCCGGCAATGGTGTCTGCATTGCATGAACAAAGTAAGAAGCTTTGGCACCTGAGTAACGTATTTACCAACGAGCCTGCTATTCGTCTGGCAAAGAAACTGACGGAAGCAACCTTTGCCGACCGCGTTTATTACGCCAATTCGGGAGCAGAAGCCAATGAAGCGGCATTAAAACTGGCTCGTCGCTGGGCGTTGGATGTTCATGGCGAAGATAAGCAACAGATCATTGCGTTTAGCAAAGGCTTCCATGGCCGCACTTTCTTCACCGTTACCGTTGGCGGGCAGCCGGCCTATTCAGAAGGTTTCGGTCCAAAGCCAGGCGCTATCGATCATGTCCCTTACAATGACATCGACGCACTGAAAGCGTTGATTTCTGACAAGACCTGCGCCGTCATGATGGAACCATTACAAGGTGAAGGCGGTGTAGTGCCTCCGGATATGGACTTTGTAAAAGCCGTTCGTGAACTCTGTGACCAACATAATGCGCTATTGATTTTTGACGAAGTTCAGACCGGCTTTGGTCGCACCGGTACGTTATATGCCTACGAGCAATTGGGTGTGACGCCGGATATTTTGACCAGTGCAAAATCGCTCGGTGGTGGATTCCCGATTGGTGCCATGCTGACAACTGAGGCAATTGCTGAGCACTTGAAGCCGGGTACCCACGGCAGCACTTACGGTGGTAACCCATTGGCTTGCGCGGTGTCGGAAGCAGTGTTGGATGTGGTTAACACCGAACAGGTGCTCAATGGCGTCAAACAACGCGAGCAATGGATGAAAGAACAGTTAACGGCGATCGGTGAAAAGTACGGTGTTTTTAAAGACGTGCGCGGTAAAGGCTGCCTGCTGGGCGCTGAGCTGAGCGACAAATTTGAAGGCCGTGCGCGTGACTTTTTATTGGCCGGACAGGAGCATGGTGTGATGGTTCTGGTTGCCGGTGCGAACGTTATTCGTTTGACACCATCGTTGATCATTCCGGAAGAAGACATCAAAGAAGGTCTTCAGCGCTTTGAGAAAGCGGTCGCGCAAGTCATCGGCGAATAAAGGAGCTGAGCTATGTTGCTGATCCGACCGATTGAGTCAGCTGATTATGAGGCGCTATACAGCTGCGCCGTAGAATCAGGCCATGGCTTTACCTCGCTGCCGGTAGATCAAGCCTTGCTCGAGCGAAGAATCGCTCGAGCCAAGCAGGCGTTTACCAAAAAAGACGTGGTAACACCGGGCGATGAAAGTTACTTATTTGTGATGGAAGACACCGAGTCCGGTGAAATTGCGGGCGTGAGTGGGATCGAAGCAGCAGTCGGCCTAACCGAAGCGTTTTGGCATTATCGATTGGGTAAAGCCGTTCACCACTCGGAAAAGCTGAATATTTATAATTCCTTAGAAACGTTGACGTTGTGTAATGACTACACTGGCGTATCGGAATTATGCACGCTGTTTTTACGCGAACCCTATCGTCATAGTATGAATGGGCGAACGTTATCGCGTTTTCGGATGTTGTTCCTGGCGCAGTTTAAACAACGTTTCAGTGATTGGGTTATTGCTGAAATGCGCGGTGTTTCTGACGAAAATGGTGACTCGCCGTTTTGGCAGTGGTTGGAGCAGCACTTCTTTTCGATGGACTTTCCAAAAGCTGATTACCTCAGTGGTGTCGGCGACAAGACCTTTATTGCCGAGTTGATGCCACGTTTTCCGATTTATACGGCGTTGCTGTCGGATGAGGCACGTGCGGTTATTGGTAAGGTGCATGACAATACACGTCCGGCACTGCGGTTACTGGAGGCGGAAGGATTACGTTTCCGAGGTTTTGTCGACATTTTTGACGCCGGACCTACGGTAGAAGCTGAAGTGTGTAACCTAAAAAGTGTGCGCAATAGCAGGCTGGTACCGGTTGAAATTGTCGCGCGGCTACCCGAGCAAGGTTTAAAGCCGCATATTGTCTGTAATACACAGCTTGAACACTTCCGTGCGGCGCAGCTTATGTGTCAGCCCGGCGCTGAAACGCTACAAATTACCGCAGAACAGGCACAGCATTTACAATTAGAACAAGGCGACGATGCACGCATCGTGGCCATGTAACAGGAGATTCATTTTATGAGTTCCAGTGTACAGTTTATTGACGGCAGCTGGGCTGCCGGTAAAGGCAAATTGTTTAAATCGATTGACCCGGCTCGTAACGAAGTCGTTTGGTCTGGCGAGGCGGCTGACGAGAGCCAAGTAGACGCTGCGGTTATGGCGGCGCGCAAAGCGTTCCCTGAATGGTCACAGCGCAGTTTTGACGAACGCCTGGCGATTTGTAAACGCTTTTCAGAGCTACTTGGCGAAAACAAGGAAGCTCTAGCGCGCACGATGGCAGAAGAGACAGGCAAACCGATTTGGGAAACACGCACCGAAGTGGGCGCTATGATCGGCAAAGTCGCAATTTCTGAAAAAGCGTATCATGAACGCACCGGCACGGTTGAGAATGATATGCCTGGTGCGAAAGCCTTTATTCGTCATAAGCCACACGGTGTCGTTGCAGTGTATGGTCCTTACAACTTCCCTGGTCACTTACCCAACGGACACATTGTGCCAGCACTGATTGCCGGTAATACCGTGGTATTTAAGCCGTCAGAGCTGACCCCAAAAGTGGCTGAATTCAGCGTTAAACTCTGGGAAAAAGCGGGTATTCCTGCTGGCGTTTTAAACTTGGTGCAGGGTGAAGTTGAAACCGGTAAGGCATTGTCCGTGCACCCGCAAATTGATGGGCTGTACTTTACCGGCTCGTCCAATACCGGGCATTTGTTGCATAAACAGTTTGGCGGCCGCCCGGACAAAATTCTGGCGTTGGAAATGGGCGGTAATAACCCACTCATCGTAACCAATGTGTCGGATGTCGATGCCGCGGTACACAATATCGTGCAATCTGCGTATATTACCTCAGGTCAGCGTTGTACCTGTGCGCGCCGTCTGTTTATCGAAGCCGGCGAAAAAGGTCAGGCGGTACTCGATCGTTTGGTGGAAGTCACCAAGAATATTGTGGTTGATGACTACGAGGCTGATCCACAACCCTTTATGGGTGCCATGATTTCAGCTAAAGCTGCTGCTGGAATGGCCGATGCACAAAGTGAGTTGTTGCGGTTAGGCGGTAAGTCATTGGTTAAGTTGACGCACCGGGATCCGCAAACTGGATTTGTCACACCAGGTATCGTTGACGTTACGGGTGTTGAAAATATTCCGGATGAAGAATATTTTGGACCATTGCTAAAAGTTTATCGCTTTTCATCACTGGATGAGGCGATTAAAGAAGCAAATAACACGCGCTATGGCTTATCTGCAGGCATTTTGTGTGATGATGAGGCAACCTATCGTTACTTCTTCAAGCACATCCGGGCAGGTATTGTGAACTGGAATAAACCGATTACAGGAGCCAGCAGTGCTGCCCCGTTTGGTGGTATCGGAGCGAGTGGTAACCACCGCGCCAGTGCCTATTACGCGGCTGACTACTGCTCGTATCCGGTCGCATCCGTTGAAGCATCGAGCATGACAATGCCCGAGAGCCTGGCGCCGGGATTAAAATTTTAATCAAGGCCTTTTATGATTGTTGACACCGACGGGTATATTGAGCTGGTCCAGTATTTAACGGGCCAGCTACCGCTGTTTGCGCAGAATACCGGTACTACGTCTACCGCGGATTATACCCTGCGCGAACTGCTTGAAGAAAAGCTGGGCGAAAGCATGATCACGGTGTTTGAGCAGAACCAGTTGGAGCAGGAAACACGGCTTGATATCGTTCGTGAGGCAGATGCCATCATGTATGATTTAGAGGAAGTCCTGTCGAGTGTCCTCAACAATCATCCCACCACCGAGCAAGAGGAATTTGTGGTTGAATTCGTCGGACTCGTGAAAAATCTTTTTGATCAGAAATTAAACAGTTAGGGTTCCCATGGCAGACAATCGTTTAACAGCCTCGGTAAAGTGGGTTGATGGGCTTACCTTCGTCGCCGAATCCGGCAGCGGACACCAAACGGTGTTGGACGGCAACAGTCCGGGAACAGCGCCCAGCCCAATGGAAATGATACTGATGGCAGCGGGCAGTTGCGCCTCGGTTGACGTGGTCAGTATCCTTGAAAAAGCCCGCCAAAAGGTGGTGCGCTGTGAATGCACCGTTACAGGTGAGCGTGTTGGTGCAACACCGAATGTGTTTAAAGCGATACACCTGGAATTTGTAGTGACCGGACACGATGTCGCAGAAAAGCACGTTGAACGCGCGGTTGCGCTGTCAGCCGATAAGTATTGTTCCGTCGCCAAAATGCTAGAAGCAAGTGTTGCAATGACACACAGTTATGTCATTCGTGCCGCATGAATTATCGCCATATTTATCATGCCGGTAACTTTGCCGACGTTTTCAAACATCTGTTGCTAACCCGCGCAATTAGCTATTTAAATCAGAAAGCCAAGCCTTACCTGGTGCTGGACACTCATGGTGGTATTGGCCGTTATGATTTTGCCACGGAAGAAGCGCAAAAAACCAATGAATACCGCGACGGCATCGGTCGCTTGCTGGCTGACGACCATCGCCCGGCATTTACAGACGACTACGTTGCTTGCGTGAATGCGCTGAATAATGGCTCGGCAGACCCCGCTCATTATCCGGGCTCACCCTGGCTTGCTCATGCATTGATGCGAACTCAAGATCGGCTTGTGGTGTGTGAACTGCATCAGCAGGATGCGGTCACCCTGCGCAAAAACTTAGTGACCTTGGGTGATAGTAAGAAATTACAAATTCTGGCGCCCCAAAATGGCTACCAAGCGCTGAGTGCAAAGCTACCGCCGAATGAGAAACGCGGACTGGTGTTGATTGATCCGCCGTTTGAACAAGTCGATGAGTTCGATCAGGTAACTACGGCGCTTGAGCAAGGTTTAAAGCGTTGGCAGACCGGCAGTTATGCGGTGTGGTTTCCCATCAAAGATCCGGTCAAAATCGCCGCTTTCTATGATGCGGTCGCTGCCATACCGGATGTGCCGAAAACATTAGCGATAGAACTGATGATTCGTTCAGCGGATGAAGCGAAAGGCCTAAGTGGCTGCGGTTTTGTCTGGATTAACCCGCCCTTTGGCATGGTTAACGAACTCAACGAAATCCTGCCTTATCTGACGCGGCTACTGGCTCAGAGTGACGGTGCCAGCAGCGATTATCGGTGGCTGGTCGCAGAATCCTGACGGCATTGGAGCTTATTTGGAGCTGATCCAGTCAAGCTGGGTTCTGGCTTTGAGTTTCCGCTCCATAATCTGTTCGATCAATGGCGTTAGAATGAGCTCCATGGCCAGCGCCATTTTACCGCCGGGCACCACCAAGGTATTCGTACGCGACATAAAAGAGCCCTCAATCATTTGCAGGTAATAGGGGAAGTCAACGTTTTTGATACCGCGAAAGCGGATCACGACGAAGCTTTCATCAAGTGAGGGAATGTCTTTGGCACTGAATGGGTTGGACGTATCTACCGTCGGTACCCGTTGAAAGTTGATGTGTGTTCTGGAGAACTGCGGCACGATATGGTGAATGTAATCTTCCATACTGCGCACAATACTGGTGGTGACGGCTTCACGTGAGTGGCCCCGATCCTGGGTATCGCGGATGAGTTTTTGAATCCATTCCAGGTTTACAATGGGAACCATACCAATCAACAAATCGACGTGCTGTGCAACATCATAACCTTCACCGGAAACACCGCCATGCAAGCCTTCATAAAACAACACGTCGGTATCGCTGGGTAAATCTTCCCAAGGGGTAAAAGTACCCGGCATTTGGTTGTAGGGCACGGCATCGTCGAAGGTGTGCAAGTATCGGCGGATTTGCCCTTGCCCAGATTTGCCATAGCAACGAAACAGCTCCTGCAAACGCTCGAAGTCGTTGGCCTCCTGACCGAAATAACTGATGTGCTTACCCTGTTCCTGCGCTTTACGGATCTCGAGCTCCATCTCGGGGCGCGAGTATCGGTGAAAGCTATCGCCTTCAACGAAGGCGGCGGCAATCTCCAGCGACCGGAAGATGTGGCGAACTGCCTGTCCGGTCGTGGTTGTGCCGGCGCCGGAAGAACCGGTCACCGCAATAATGGGGTGCTTTGCAGACATAATGTTCCATTAACAAAAAGTGAACATCTGTTATACATGACAGACGTCGTTGTTTCAATAATGCGGTGGCGGCGGTTCCTGACTTGGGTCGGCATCAGGCCCTGACTCATTATTTTGCAACTGATTCAGTTTACGGCCGAGCCAGCGCATGCGCTCGCTCATTGTCTTCAATTCATTATTTTGTTTGGTTACCAACTGGTTTAAGGATTCGATGGTATCTTCCTGAAAAGCTAGCTGCGTTTCTAAACTCTCTAGACGTGAGAGAAGTTCGTGGATATCGGTCATTACTTACTCATTCCAATTTGATTCAAGTTGCCACCATTCGGCCAGTCCGGCTGAGCTCTCGCTCAGAACGATGTTTTCATTGTCATAAAAATGTACCGCCAATACGACGGCGCTATTGGGGTTACGTTCTTCGACCAAACCCACATTCCAGTGTTTCAGTGACTTGCCGGTTTGGGTATCCCACAGTGTGATTCGGCGTGAAGGTGCACCTGTTATCAGCACGCTGCCATCCTGATTAAAGCGCGCGCTGCTGAAGATTTTTTGTCGATCAATAAATTGCAGCCGGCTGTACTCACTGCCGTCGGGCAACTGCCAGATTTTGGCGTTATCGGTACTTCCAGAAGTGAATACATACTTCGCGTTAGAGTGAAGAGCGACCTGAGTTACGCGGTTTTTATGTTCCCACTTGTGGACAATTTGGCCGCTGCGGGTATCCCATAAAATGGCCGATGCGTCATTACTGCCGCTGAGTACGTAAAAACCATTTGCAGAGATATCCACGACATTGACGCGCTCGGTATGACCGTAAAATTCAATACGCCGACCTGAGCTCGGATTAAAGGCGATTTGCGTACCATCCCGCTTTGCTAAAACGATGGTTGAACCGCCGTTACTTACGGCAACGTCCTGAATACCACCACTGCCGATTTTCCAAAAGCCAAGGTTCTCGCCACTTTTTGCGTCCCACAACGCGAACTCCACCCGGGTCGAGGTGGCGACAACACTGCCATCAAAGCTTGCGTCTACCGCGATAATTTGGGAGGTCTGGTCATCATGTTGCCATTGAAATTTGGCATCATTCGCATAGCGTGGCCAAAGTAAGATACCATTCTCATTGGTCGACACGACACTGAAGGAGCCATCATCTGCTATATCAGCGACATAGGTTCCCTGTTGTGCATGAATTTTTTGATGCACTTTATCCGGTGCCGGGCTGCAGCCTGTCACAACTAAAGCCAGGGCCACAAGGTAGAGTTTGTCGCGAAAAGTCATGGGCAAGCTTCCTGTGGTTGTGTAGTATGGTGCTGACCTCATTTAGGAATTATGGCATAGTCCGTAGCAATACGGGACCAAATTGGAGAAAAACATGAATCGAGTGATAAAGCCTTTAGCGCTGTCTGCTCTGACGTTAGCGCTGGCGGCCTGCTCACAGCAAGAGCAATACCCAGTCAGTCAGGAAGAGCTAAAAACCGAAGAACAAAAACAAGCCTACGCGCTCGGCTCATCCGTGGGTCGTTTTGTTGGCCGTAACCTCGACCAGCAAGAAGAAGCCGAAGTTATGCTGGATCGTAACATGGTGATTGCAGGTTTTGTTGACGCGGTGAAAGGTGAAGTGAAGTTGAATGAGGAAGAAGCAGAGAAATTGCTGAATGACCTCCGTTCGACGGTTATGGAGCAACGTCAAAATGTATTGGGTACCAAGGCGGCAGAGCAAGGTACGGCTTATCAGCAGGAAAATGCGAAGAAAGATGGCGTAACCGTAACGGAATCAGGACTTCAGTATGAAGTGCTGGAAGAAGGCTCGGGTGTCAGCCCTGCGGCGGACGATACCGTCGAAGTTCACTATGAAGGTACCTTGGTCAACGGTGAAGTATTTGACAGCTCTTATGAGCGTGGCGAACCGACCGTGTTCCCATTAAACCGTGTGATCCCAGGCTGGACCGAAGGCCTGCAGCTAATGAAAGAAGGCGCGAAGTATCGCTTCGTGATACCGGCTGAATTGGCTTACGGTGACCGTGAAGTGGGTGGCGGTCAAATTCCACCTAATTCAACGTTGATTTTTACCGTTGAGCTGCTTGATGTGAAAAACGACGAAGCAGAGAATGCGGACGGCACCGAGCAAAATAACTAATGGTGCTTAAATCACTAAAAAGCCGGCTTCGAGCCGGCTTTTTAATACGTGCTTTTAACTTTTAATCAGTTCATGCTCGTGCAGATGATTGAGCAGCTGATCTTCAAATTCCATCCGTAGTTCAAGTGCTTCCCCCAGTGCTGAGAGGTCGCGATCAAATTTGTTCAGCTCGGTGGTGTTATCGATCTCGCCATAATGGTCATTAAAATCGAGGGCAATGTCCGTCGTATCAGAAATAAGCGGAAACAAGTCATCCATCAAATCATCGAGCTTGATGTGTTTATCGTTGCCGGCTTTGATTAACTGGCCGTATATCTCGAAATGGCCACTGGAAACATAATCCACCAATTGGCCACAAAATTCGCGGATGTCGGAAATATCCGGTAGGCCGTTACGTACGGTTTCGTAGGGCGGCAGCGCCGCAAGTTTAAAGTAATTGACCAACAGATCCTGACGTTCAGTCAACCACTGGTCAATACTGTCGTTGGCTCCACCCCATTTTCGCTGGGCTTGTTCGCCTTTCCTTAACATGTGCTTCTCCGAACATCCGTTATCTGTCACAATCACTACTCTCACATGACGTAAAAAGTCGTCATCGCTCTTATCTCATCATAGGAGAGTCCAATGGTAAAGCCTTATTCACGACCTGCTGACGACGAACCGGCTTGGTGGTGCGTGGTCAGTTCGGATCAGATCTTAGTTACTGAAGATAATGATTTACCCTTTGGCTGTCTACAGGATATGTCATTTCCTGATTTAAACGACTACACCACCGTGTTTATTGGCGAACTGCGTGAGCGTTCATGTTACCTGGTGGTAGCGGATTATCTTGATGACAGCTTTGCGGATGGTAGCTTCCAATCGTTGCGAGCGTTGCTCGACACTCAGGATCTGGAGAAATTCGCGTTGGCGGGACGCGCTCGTCAGTTTAGTGATTTTCTGAGCACCCATCGGTTTTGTGGCCGCTGTGGCACACGCATGCAAGCCGTCGACTGGGAATTAGCGATGCATTGTCATCAGTGTCAGCATCGCTGTTATCCGCGCGTGTCGCCTTGTGTCATTGTTGCGATTACCCGTGGTGACCGTATATTGTTGGCACAAGGGAAACGTCACAAAGAAGGTATGTACTCCATTCTGGCGGGCTTCGTAGAAGCGGGTGAGTCGCTTGAACAGGCACTTGAACGGGAAGTTCATGAAGAGGCTGGTATTACCGTAAAAAATATCCAGTATCAGTTAAGCCAGCCATGGCCGTTTCCCCATTCGCTAATGATGGGGTTCACCGCCGAATGGGCGGCCGGCGATCTGCATATTGATCCGCACGAACTGGTTACCGGTGACTGGTTTGCGTTTGATCAACTGCCAACCATTCCCCCGCATGGTACGATCGCACGAACCTTAATAGAAAAGGCTATCGGCAAAGATTCGCAATAGTGGTAAAATCACCGCTTTATTGTTGTGCTAATGGAATCAATCACATGCAAAAACCGGCGTTACAAAACGATCGTTACTTAAGAGCCCTGCTAAAGCAACCTGTTGACCGCACTCCCGTGTGGATGATGCGTCAGGCAGGCCGGTATTTACCAGAGTATAAAGCCACGCGATCGCAAGCCGGTGATTTTATGTCGCTGTGCCGCAATACCGAACTGGCATGTGAAGTTACTTTACAACCCTTACGTCGTTACGATCTGGATGCGGCGATTCTGTTTAGCGACATCCTCACCATTCCTGACGCTATGGGATTGGAATTGTATTTTGAAACCGGAGAAGGTCCAAAGTTTGCGAAACCGGTAACAACGATTGAGCAAATTGAGCGCTTAAGTGTGCCGGATATGGGCAGCGACTTAAAATACGTGACCGATGCGGTTAGCTTAATTCGTCAGGAGTTGCAGGGTAAGGTGCCACTGATTGGCTTTTCGGGCAGTCCTTGGACGCTGGCGACATACATGGTTGAGGGCGGCAGCACCAAGAACTTCTCCAAGGTTAAGGGTCTGATGTTTGCCGAACCAGAAGCAATGCATAAGTTACTGACGGTGTTAGCAGACTCGGTTATTGATTACCTGAACGCGCAAATTGACGCCGGCGCACAAGCCGTAATGGTGTTTGATACTTGGGGCGGGGTATTGTCACCACGAGACTACAAATTGTTCTCGCTGGCGTATATGGAAAAGATTGTTGCAGGCCTGACCAAGACCTCCGAGGGACGCAAGGTGCCGGTCACCTTGTTTACCAAGAACGGTGGTCAGTGGCTTGAAGCCATGGCAGCAACCGGAGCCGATGGGTTAGGCGTTGACTGGACAACCGACTTGGGCGACGCTCGTGCACGTGTCGGTAGTAAAGTGGCCTTGCAAGGCAATATGGATCCGAGTGTGCTCTACGCCAGCCCGACCCGCATTGAGGAAGAAGTGCAGAGCATTTTGGCCAGTTATGGTCAGGGTACTGGCCACGTTTTCAACCTTGGTCATGGTATTCATCCGGAAGTCGATCCGGAACATGCCGGCGCCTTTATTGAAGCGATACATAAGCATAGCCCGCGCTACCATGAGCAGGACTAAAGGGTCTGACGCACACTTACTTTTGCGATTAATACCCACTTATCCTCGTTAGATGCACCGCCCCCGTGGCGGTGTTTTCCGTACAATGGGCTATGTTTTAATTGTCTCCTGATGCCAAGAGGTAAACATGGCCCGACGTTCCTGGATCAACCCACTGACCGTTATCGTTCTCGTTCTTATGGCGTTAGCGATTTACTTTTTTGGATTTCCACCACAACAGCAAGAGCAAGAACGGCAACAGCCGAGTGTGCCAGTACGTGTGCAGGTTGCTGAACTCAGTGAGTTTCGCGATGTGATTCAGGCACTGGGCACAGCACAAGCCAACGAAACGGTCGCCATCACCGCACAAACCCAGGACGTGGTTGAGAAGATTTATTTTGAAAGCGGTGACTTCGTTGAGCAAGGTCAGCTGATGGCAGAGCTGAACGCGCGCAAAGAGGTCGCCCGGGTACAGCAATTGAAATTCAGTTTAGGAGAAGCGCAACGTCAGTTGGATCGTCTTACCGAGTTGCGCCGAGGCAATGCGGCATCTCAACAGCAGTTGGAAGAGCAGCAGGTTGCTGTGAATGGGCTACAGGCGGAGCTCGAGGTAGCTGAAGCTACCTTGGCTGAAATGAAGATTTATGCACCGTTTTCCGGTCGAGTCGGTATTCGGGAAGTCAGTCCGGGCGCATTAGTGGCTCCGGGTGATGTATTCACAACACTGGACGACATCAGTCCGATTAAAGTCGATTTTAGTGTGCCGGAGCGTTACTTTGCCAGCCTGGCCGTGAATCAGGAAGTGATTGCACGAAACAGTGCCTACCCAGGGCAACAGTTTAGTGGTCGTATCAGTAGTATCGACTCGCGCGTCGATCCGGTTACTCGCTCGGTCCGGGTTCGGGCACAGCTGCCGAATGACGGTGACTTATTACGCCCTGGTATGCTACTGGAAATCACACTGCTGCGGAGCATCGATGAAACCTTGTTGCTCCCAGAAAAAGCGGTGATGCCGATTCAAAGCCGGCAGTACGTGTTTAAATTAACACCGGATGGCCGGGCACAGCGTGTTGAAGTAACCATTGGACGACGTAAACCAGGTATTGTTGAAATTACCGACGGGGTAAAACCGGGTGATCAAGTGATCGTAGAGGGGCTAGTGCGCCTGCGCGATGGTGTTCCCGTAGACGTGCAGGAGGACTAACGCGTGTTTTTATCAGATGTATCGGTAAAACGACCGGTTTTTGCCACGGTCATTAATGTCCTATTACTCATTTTCGGTATCGTTGCGTTTACCATGTTGCCGTTACGCGAATTCCCCGATATCGATGCGCCGGTCGTCAGCGTCAGCACGGATTATCCCGGCGCTTCCGCGGAAGTCGTGGAAACGCAAATTACTCAGCTTATTGAAGAACGTATCAGCGGCATTGAGGGGATAAAAAACATCAGCTCAAGCAGTCGCCCGGGCTATTCCAACATCAGCATCGAATTCAATCTGACCCGTGATATTGATGCCGCATCAAACGACGTGCGGGAGCGTGTATCCCGAGCATTGGATAACTTACCGGAAGAATCCGATCCACCTGAGGTATCCAAGGCGTCGTCCGATGAAACGACCGTAGTTTGGTACAATTTGCGTAGTGAAAGCATGTCGATTCTGGAGCTCACCGACTATGCGGAACGCTATATTGTCGACCGTCTGGCCGTTGTCGACGGTGTTGCTCGGGTTCGTATTGGTGGTGATCGCCGCTACGCGATGCGGGTTTGGCTGGATCGCGATGCGATGGCGGCCAGAGAAGTTACGGTAACCGACATTGTTAACCGGTTACGGGAAGAGAACATCGAGTTACCTGCCGGAGAAGTCGAGTCAACCGAGCGCGAGTTCTCCGTACGTATGGCACGTTCGTACTTGTCTGAGGAAGACTTCCAAAACCTCGTGATTGGTCGCGGCGATGACGGTTATTTGGTGCGGTTAGGTGAGGTCGCACGGGTTGAGCTGGGTGCAGAAGACGATAAAACCGACTTCCGCGGTAACGGCGTAAACATGGTCGGTATTGGCATCATCAAACAGTCGAAGGCGAATACGCTGGCGGTGGTCGAAAACGTACGCGCGGAGATGGAGCGGCTGGAAAAAACCTTGCCGGAAACCATGTATCTGGCTACCAGTTACGACTCATCGGTATTTATACAAGGCTCGATAGACGAAGTTTACAACACCTTGTTAGTGGCCATGTGTCTGGTGGTGGTGGTGATTTACCTGTTCCTCGGTAATGTCCGCGCAACCATTATCCCGGCGTTAACGGTACCGGTTGCGATCATAGCCTCGTACATCGTGCTGTTTGCCCTAGGCTTTTCAATTAACTTGCTGACCTTGTTGGCGTTGGTGCTGGCGATTGGCTTAGTGGTTGATGATTCGATCGTGGTGTTGGAAAACATTTATCGTCGTATTGAATCCGGTGAACCGCCGTTATTGGCTGCCTACCGCGGTGCGCGAGAGGTTGGTTTTGCGGTCGTCGCAACCACTCTGGTATTGATCTCGGTGTTTGTCCCCTTGGCTTTTCTGGAAGGCAATATCGGTAAACTGTTTACCGAATTTGCGCTGGCGATTGCCGCTGCGGTCGCGTTCTCCAGTATTGCCGCGCTTACCCTGACGCCGATGTTAAGCTCTAAGGTGCTCTCGCATAAAGAGCGAACCAGTAAGTTTGGTAAAGCGTTTGATGCCGTTTTCGCCTGGCTGGAAAATGGTTACCGGAAACTGCTGGAAGCCAGCGTCACCCGCCCGCTGTTTGCGTTGATATTGGTGATCCTCGCCGGTGTTGTCAGTTTTGGTGCGTTAAAACTTATCCCCCAAGAATTTGCGCCGCCGGAGGACCGGGGAACCTTTTATATCAGTATCCGTGGAGCGGAAGGTGCCAGTTTTGAATCCAACTCGCGGCATATGGATGAAATCGAGCAGATCCTATTGCCTTACATCGATCAAAATAAAATTGATCGGGTGATTGTAAGAGCGCCGGGCTGGGGTGGTTCAGCGGGTATCGCGATTGTCGGTGCCATTCCATTTGAACAGCGTGAGTGGTCAACCTTTGAGTTGATGGAGGAAATGCGCACCAAGTTAAACCAAGTTGTCGGTGTACAGGCATTTGCCTTTATGCGCAGCGGTATCAGCGGTGGCGGCGGCCGGCCGGTGCAGTTTGTGTTACAGGGGAATACCTATGAACAATTGGCTGAATACCGCGATGTGGTGATTGAAGAAGCCATGAAGAACCCAGGCCTGCAGGAGGTCGATAGCGACTATAAAGAAACGCTACCGCAGCTGTTGGTTGAAGTGGATGAAGCTCGTGCCGCTGATCTGGGCGTTTCCGTACAGGATATCGGCATCACCTTGCAATCGATTCTGGGACAACGACGCGTCACCACGTATCTTGACCGAGGTGAAGAGTATTACGTGATGCTGGAAGGGGAAAAAGCGGATTACCGTAGCCCTGCAGCGATTGATAACATTTACGTGCGGTCGAGCCGAAGTGGCGAATTGATCCCACTGTCGAATGTGGTCAATGTGAGTGAGCGGGCGACGTCCGGACAACTGAACCGCTATAACCGCATGCGCAGCGTTACCATCGAAGCGAATTTGGCAGAAGGCTATTCACTGGGTGAAGCGTTAGCGTTTCTGGAAGGGGTTGTCGATGACAAATTACCGGATGACGTTTCAATTGATTACAAAGGTGAATCCCAGCTTTATCAGGAAAGTGGCAGTTCGATCATCTTTGTGTTTGGCCTGGCATTAGTCATTACTTTCTTGGTCCTGGCAGCGCAGTTTGAAAGCTTCGTGCATCCGTTAGTGATTATGCTGGCGGTACCAATGGCGATTGTCGGTGCCTTTATTGGCCTGTATGTCACCGGGCAGACCATCAATATCTACTCTCAGATAGGTATTGTCATGCTCATCGGTCTGGCGGCTAAGAATGGCATTTTGATCGTCGAGTTTGCTAACCAGCTGCGTGACACCGGATTGGATTTTAAAGAGTCGGTGCTGCGCGCATCGCAACAACGGCTACGACCCATTGTCATGACCGCTTTTACCACGTTAATGAGTGCGTTACCGCTGATTCTGGGCTCGGGACCCGGTCACGAAAGCCGCATGGTGATTGGTATTGTTATCTTCTCGGGCGTTGCGGTGTCAGCCTTCTTAACGCTGTTTGTGATTCCGGCTCTGTATTTATTAATGGCAAAACGCACAACCTCGCCATTGGCGCTGACACGCCAACTTGAATCCATGCAGGAAGATTATCCGGATCATCACCATTAACGCGTAGCTGAGCGAGATTAGCGATAGTGATAAAGGGGCTCGTTACCGCGCGGTGACAGCCCCTTTAATATATTCTGGGCAAATACAGGATTATTGGTAAAGATGCCGTCAACGCCCATGGCGTGAAGCTCCTCAATGTCGTGCTGTTCGTCAACGGTAAAGACATACACTTCAAGGTTGCGGCGATGGCCGTCATCGACCAGCTCCTGAGTCACAAAATCAACGTCGATGTGGGCGGCAACGGCGCTCAGACGGCTGGCGAACGCGCAGTAATCCAATGGGCAGCAGGTAGTGAGTGCGCCAATGTTCACCTCAGGACGGCGGTGTTTTAAGCGCTGTAACCAATGATGATTAAACGAAGAAACCAGTATCTGTGTTAATTCAAATTGCGTGTTGGCAAGGGCGTAGTCGATATCAGACAGCAATTCCGGGCTGGGGACATCCCCTTTAAGCTCGATATTGACGTGACACCGACCGTTGATGTGCATGAGCGCTTCGCGCAGCGTCGGAATGGCTTGTTGCCCAAACACCCGCAATTCGCGGATCTGTTGTTGGCTAAGGTCTTTCAGACGGCCCGGGGTTGCTGTAAGGCGTTCAAGGTAACGGTCGTGGAACACGAAGCGCTCGCCGTCAATGGCATAGACGTCCAGTTCAATACCGTGAACCTGCGCGTCCATCGCGCGTGAAAAGGCCGCCAGAGTGTTTTCCGGCGCCTCCGCGCTGGCACCACGGTGCGCCCAGATTTTCATTTAGTCACTGCTGCCGTTGATGGACGCCATAACCTGACCCATGCGGGTGACAGAGCCAGCTTCGAGTGACTCGTCAAACCGAATACTGTCTTTGGCAAAGGTCATAACCACGGTTGAGCCTAATTTAAAGTGACCCATTTCTTCCCCCTTTTTGAGCTGAATCGCTTCCGGTCCGGAGCTGGGGTAAGACCATGAATGTACGCGCTTAGCGGTCGGTGGTGTAACGGTGCCCGACCATACGGTGCCAATACTGGCTACGATGGTTGCGCCCACCAACACCATCGCCATTGGCCCAACCTCAGTGTCAAAAATAGCCACAACTCGCTCGTTACGGGCAAACAGGTTCGGTACATTGGCAGCAGTCAGTGGATTCACGGAAAATAAGTCACCCGGCACGTAGATCATTTTCTTCAGCGTTCCGTCACACGGCATATGAATGCGGTGGTAGTCTTTCGGCGCCAGATAAATGGTTGCAAAATCACCGTCCATAAATGGCTCAGCATCTTGCTGCTGACCGCCTAGCAGAGCCTGTAATGAGTAATCGTGACCCTTAGCCTGGAAGATACGATCGCTGTGAATCGCGCCAAGTTGACTGACGGTTCCATCGACAGGATGAGCGAGCTGACCATGGGTTGCCGTTAAAGGGCGCAGCTCAGGCTTGAGGCGGCGGGTAAAAAAGCTATTGAAGGTTTTATAAGCCGACGGCTGTTCTTCGATCGCCTCGCTCATGTCGATACCATACTGTTTAATAAACCAGCGAATAAACAATTGCGTAAAAACACCGGCTTTGGCGGCCGCAAATGACCCGACTAAGCGGGACAGGAGATGTTTTGGCATTGCGTACTGTGCCGCAATCTTGATTTTGTCGATGGATGACACGTGATTTAACCTCGTTGCATGGCCCGATTGGGCTTTTGTGAGTTCATAGACTCAATAATTCGATGATAGTTCTGTAATCGCCAGCTCGCGATTTTTCCAGCTTCCACGGCTTCCTGCAAGGCGCAACCGGGATCGTTTTGATGTTTGCAGTCGCGGAATTTACACCCACCTAAGACGTCACGAAAATCTTTAAAGCCCCAGGCCACCCGCTCTTTCTCCAAATGCCATAAGGAAAACTCACGAATTCCCGGAGAATCAATCAGTGCGCCGCCTTCTGGCAATTCGTACCAGGTGGCCACGGTGGTGGTGTGCTGACCCAGTCCGGAGTTGTCCGAAACGTCGTTAGTGATCGTATCGACATCGGGCAGTATGTTGTTTACCAATGAGGATTTACCAACGCCCGACTGGCCTACGACAATGGATGTGTGTCCGGGTAATTGTGCGATTAACTCGCTCAGACCGTCGGTTGTGGCGCTGCTGACGCGCAAGACCTGGTAACCCATACTGGCGTAATAACTTAGGCAGGTTTCGATCTCCTGCTGTAATTCGCTATCCAGTGTCGCCAGGAGATCGGTTTTGTTTAAAACAAGAATGGGTTCGATGCCAATATCTTCACAGGCGACAAGGTAGCGATCGATAATTTGTGAGCTGAACGCGGGAAGCACACTGGAAATCACTAAAATTTGGTCGATATTAGCAGCCACTGGCTTTAACCCGTCGTAAAAATCCGGCCGAGATAGCAGTGAGTCGCGATCATGAACCGCTTCGACCACACCTTGCATACCATCCGTAGAGGAAGTGGCGCGGCGCCACTGTACTCTATCACCACAGACCAAGCTATCCACGGCACGACGAATATGACAGCGAACAACGTCCCCGCTGTTGTCCATGATGTCCGCGTGTTGGCCATAACGACTGATAACCCGGCCTTCCTGCGAGGGACCGAGTTGGTCGTTGTCCCAGTCGACATCGGGCTGTTCGAGCCGTTTGCGCTGGTTCAGCTTGACGCGTCGTTGCTGACCTTTATTGAGGCGACGTTTTTTAGCCAATCGTTGCGACCTGTTGTTGTTTCTAAATTGACGCTATCATACCTGAAAATAACATAAGTTTAGAGTGGGATTATGAGTGAGAATGAGAAAAGCCAACGCTTAATTTGGATCGATTTGGAAATGACCGGGTTGGATCCTGAGCAAAACCATATTATCGAGATAGCGACCATCGTAACGGACCACAACCTGAATGAGTTGGCGCAAGGGCCTGTCATTGCGATTAACCAGCCGCAGGAGTACCTTGATCGGATGGATGACTGGAACGTCAAAACACATACCGGCTCGGGCTTGGTGGATCGCATCAAGGCCAGTGAATACAGCGAACAACATGCGGTACAAGCAACGATTGCGTTTTTGCAGGAATGGGTTGAGCCGAATACCAGCCCGATGTGTGGTAACAGCATTTGCCAGGATCGGCGTTTTCTCGCCAGGCATATGCCGGAACTGGAAGCGTATTTTCACTATCGCAACCTCGACGTAAGCAGTTTAAAAGAGCTGGCAAAACGTTGGAACCCGGAGGTGTTGAACAGTTTCAAGAAGAAGGGTGTTCATGAGGCACTGGAAGATATCCGCGAATCCATCGCTGAACTTCGTCATTATCGCGATAACTTTTTAAAGCTTGCGCAACCGTCTGACTAAATGTTCGCCAAGTGGCGTTAATTTTGCAGAAAAAGTGTTGACGAATGCGGCGTAATGGGTAGAATACACGCCGCACTGACGAAGCGGGAATAGCTCAGCTGGTAGAGCACAACCTTGCCAAGGTTGGGGTCGCGAGTTCGAATCTCGTTTCCCGCTCCAAGTCAGTCCTCCAACGAATAGCAATACCTAGTAAAGACGCGGGAATAGCTCAGCTGGTAGAGCACAACCTTGCCAAGGTTGGGGTCGCGAGTTCGAATCTCGTTTCCCGCTCCAATTTCTAATACGCATCACTACCCAACATCCCCTTGAGATGAGCGACGACACTACGTCCTAACGCACTGAGCGCATAACCGCCTTCCAGCGTTGAAACGATCCGCCCCTGGCAGTGTTTATCAGCGAGCCGTTTGAGTTGTTCGGTGACCCAATAGTAATCGTCTTCTTTCAACAAGAATTGGGACATCTCGTCTTCAATGTGGCCGTCAAAACCGGCCGAGATCAGAATAAGTTGCGGTTTGAACGCATCAATTTTGGGGAACCAGCGTTGGTAAACCGCTTCCCGCCATTCATAGTTTTTACAGCCTGGTGGTAAACCAATACTAAGAATGTGCTCGTTGTTGTGATTTTCATCCACAAATGGGTAAAGTTGCTGCTGAAACGAGGAACAGAATAAGACCCGCGGATCGTGTTCAAAAATATCTTCGGTGCCGTTACCGTGGTGTACGTCAAAATCAACAATAGCCACCCGCTCAAGGCCGTAATGATCGATGGCATAACGAGCGGCAATGGCAATGTTGTTAAAAACACAAAAGCCCATGGCCTGATTACGCGTGGCATGGTGGCCTGGTGGACGGACGGCGCAAAATGCCTGATGATTTGTATGCGACATGACATGGTCAACCGCATTGATGTTGGCGCCGACCGCCATCAATGCCGACGTCAGGGTTTGGGACGTCATTGGTGTATCTGGATCGAGCCAGATGTGGCCGTCGGCAGGAACTTTAGCGAATAGGCCATCAACATAAGCACGATCATGTACCTGATAGATGGGCGCCAAACCGGAGGCGGTTGCTTGTTCGCGGACGATAACAAAATCAAGGCCAGAACGAATGATTTGATCGTTAATGGCATCCAGTCGAGCGGGACATTCCGGATGGTGTGGGTCAGGATTATGCAGCGCACAATCTTTATGAGAAAACAACGTAATTGACATTACTCTTCCTTGTCATCATGCAACGACAGTTTCAGCAAAACTTCGCCGGGCTCATCAGCCGGTAAACGTTTAAACCCGGCTTTCTCAAAGACGTTAAGCATGGGCGTATTATTTGCCAGTACGACTGCCTGCATACTCTGCAGGCCGCGAGATTTGGCGATACGTATCATCTCATGCAGTAACATGCTGGCCATACCTTGTCCCTGGTAATGCTCACGGGTTACGAAGGCTACCTCACAGCTGTTTTGTGATTCGATGAAGTAATAGCGACCAACGGCCATAATTTTGGCGGCCGAGCCTTTTTGGCGCACAATGCAGAGGGCGAGATCCTTTGACTGATCGATGCTGACCAGGGTGCAGGACTTCTCCCGGCTCATGCTGGTTGGTACGGCGTTGTACCTGAGCTGCAGGGTTTCCTTGGTGTGCGAATAGAAAAACTCCTGCAAGCGTCGTTCATCCGACGGGTACAGTGGTCGCAGATCAAATTCTTCCCCTTTAAACTGGATCTTTTTAAAACCCATTGCGCCCAGTTCAGGCACGTCGACCGGTGTCTGTTGCTGATAATGAGGTACCCAGTAATGTTGGCGTACCTGTTGCAGCAACTGTTGGCGGAACTTCGGATGGGCAACACGAATGAGCTCCAACGCCCGTTCGCGGATGCTTTTGCCGCGCAGTGAGGCGACGCCGAACTCGGTTACCACATAATGAACGTGGCCGCGTGACGTAACCACACCGGCACCTTCCTTGATGTGTGCAACGATACGAGACACTTTACCATCCGCCGTTGTAGAAGGTAGCGCAACCACAGGCTTTCCACCTTTACTCAGTGACGCACCACGGCTAAAGTCAACTTGTCCGCCGATACCACTGTAAAATTGGTGACCGATGGAGTCGGACACGACCTGCCCGGTTAAGTCCACTTCAATGGCACTGTTGATGGCAATGAGGTTGTCATTTCGAGCAACATTGGTGGGTGAATTAACATATTCGCTCGGGTAAAAGCCGACATGTGGGTTTTGATGTACGAAATCATAGAGCTTTTTTGTGCCCATGCAAAAACTGGTGACGATTTTGTTGGGGTGAAATGTCTTCTTGCGGTTATTGATGACCCCTTTTAGCATCAGTTCCATGATGTCGTCGGTAATCAGTTCGCTGTGTACACCCAAATCTTTATGGTTACTGAGGTATCTTAATGCCGCTGCACAGACGCGCCCGACACCAATTTGTAAGGTGCAGCCATCACGCACCAGTAGGGCAATATATTGTCCGATACGCTCGATGATCTTGCTGTCTTCCGTCGCCGGTGGTTCAAGCGTGGGTAATGGCTCTTCATGTTCCCAAAAGTAATCAATTTGACGTTTGTGCAGAAAGGACTGGCCGTAAGTGACTGGCATCTGCGGATTGACCTGCGCGATAACCGTATTGGCGAATTTGGCCGCTGCTGAAACCACATCCACGGAAACGCCCATCGAGTGATAGCCGTATTGATCGGCCGGGCTGACCATGATCAATGCCGCATCGAGGGGCAAAATGCCATTCTCGAACAAGTTAGGAATATCGGAGATAAAACAGGGTGTGTAATCAGCGCGCCCTTCATTAACCGCGGTTCTAACTGTTTCACCACCAATAAAAAACGTATTTACCTTGAACAACTGTTGATGTTCTGGCTTGGCCCATTCGTTATCGGACAACGTCATTAGCTGGACGATTTCGATATCATGCAAGTTTTTCGAGTGGGCAATCAGGTCTTTAATGAGCGCTGTCGGTACGCCGGCATGGGAACCAATAAAGATGCGCTGTCCGGACTTCAGTATTTTTGACCAATCGAGCTTCTTGTCTGCCATATAAGCCTCAGAGTATTCTGTTTAGAGTACTTGGTGATGATGTTAAAAATCGGTTATTATTTGCTGATACTTTAATCAAAGCGCAAATGCCACTCGAGAAGAGCCAATGACAATAAAAACAATAAACAGGCTCCACCAGCCCCCTTTGCACGGCTCACGGCTGCGTCCAGTCACGCAGTCATTACTCTACATTTTTATACTCCTGTTCAGTATGTATGGCTATGCCCAAAAAGTCGTACACGAGCAATTTCTTGATGCACGTCTGGAAGATAAGCTGGATAACTATCTTGCCGTGGCAGGCGAGTCTGAAGCGCAGGCGAAAGCTTTACTGGCAGACATTGTGGCGCAGGTTTCTACGGATACGCCGCTGATTACGCGCGTAAGAGCGATAGCTTATCAAGCGAGCGAACTGGCTTATGAAGAGCGTTTTGAACAGGCCTATGCGCTGTTGGATGACCTCCGACAGGCGGCTAATCAAGTTGGGTTGGCAGATGCTCAAGCCGAAATACTGGCCTCACGCATAGACTTCCTGGTGATGGAGGGTAAACGCGGCGATGCTTTTTTACTGGTGCCCAGGTTGGAACGACTGCTGGACGAGACACGCACGCCACGGATTCGCTATTACGGCCATAACTTGCTGTCCTCTATCTATGTTGACTGGGAGCGTTTTGATTCAGCGCTTCAGCACTTACTGCAGGCGCAGCAGGCGTTGGGAGAAATGGATTCATCGCTGAATGAGGGCCGGCGGCTGTATTTGCTCAGTCGCATTGCCAACATTCAAATCTCATTGGAACAGTGGGATGCTGCTATTTTAACGGTTGAGGAAACCGTGCCAGAAGCCGTGGAAAAAGGCTATCAGGGCCTCGCTTATGATTTGTGGTTTTCGAAATATTATGCCGAAATTTCGATTGGCGATTACGAGCGGGCACTGCAGTCATTAAGACGGGCTTACCAGCTGGCGCAGGAACTGGAAGCTGATTACCAGGAAGTCATCATTCTCAATAACTTCGGTGATACTTATCTCCGGCTGGATCGGTTTGAGCAGGCGCGTGAGCATTTGCTGGAAGCTCGTGATAAGGCGGAAGCACTGGGATTTGATGAAATGCTCAGTACCATCGATTTTAATCTTGGTTTCATTGCAGTGAAACAGGGAGACAGTCTGGGCATCAAGCAGATGGAAGAAGCGACCCAGATCTTTCGTGACAGCTTGTCGCAATCGGAACTCGAGATGGTGCTCGGTGAATTAGCTCAGGCCTATGCATTGATAGGTGACTATGCAGCCGAGGCTGAGATTTTGCGTGAGCGTATCAAGTTGAAAGAGCGCATTCTGAAGGACGCGCAATTAGAAAAAATGACGGAGTTGCAAGCCGTCTACAAATCACGCGACGATGCACAGCAGATTGAGCTGTTGGAACAGCAGAATGAATTAAAAGAGCAAATCATTAAAAATAGTGAACAACAACGCATTGTATGGATCTTGTTTACCGCATTTTCTGCCGTTTGTCTGGTGCTGGTATTTTTGTTGTACCGCAAATCGAAGCGTGCCAATCAACAGTTAAATCGCGCTAATGAGCAACTGGCCGATCAATCATTGAAGGATCCGTTGACCGGTCTTTGGAACCGACGAGCGCTGCAAGAGCGCATGCTCGACCGCGCTCGTTCCCTAGACAAGAGTCAGGATGGCTTACTGTTGCTTGATATTGATCGTTTTAAGCAGATTAATGATCGGCATGGCCACGCCGGTGGTGACAAGGTTCTCACCGAATTAAGCAAGCGGTTACAAAACATCTGCCGCGATTCAGACATTCTGGTGCGCTGGGGTGGAGAGGAATTTCTGTTTTATGTGAAAGGCATTAAACAGAGTAGCCTGCTCCAACTGGCCGAACGTATTTTGCGTACGGTTGCCGAGAACCCAATTAAAATAAATGATGAGTTCATCAGTATCACCACCAGCATAGGATTTATTGAACTGCCGTTTGCTGATCTCAGCGAACAGCAAGTGGACTGGGAACGCGCACTACAGATTGCCGATATGGCGCTCTACACCTGCAAGGCAAGAGGCCGTAATCGAGCGTGTGGCGTTACCGAGTTGCTGGTTGATTATGATACGGCGTGCAATGCACTCGAACACGACTTAAATGAAGCCATGAACAACAACTGGATCACGCTGACGGTGATCGAAGGGCCACAACAATGAAACTGTCGCAGTTTGGTCCGGGCGCGCTGGTAGCGGCAGCCTTCATTGGTCCGGGAACGGTAGTAACGGCGTCGTTGGCGGGCGCCAATTTCGGCTACGCGCTACTATGGGCTTTGCTGTTTTCCGTACTCGCCTGTCTGATCCTGCAAGAGATGGCGTTACGTGTTGGCGTGATTACGCAAAAAGGGCTGGGTGAGAATATTCGGGAAAATTTAACGCATCCCGCCAGTCGCGGTTTTTTCATCGCCTTGGTTTTTGCGGCCGTTGTCGTTGGTAACAGCGTCTATCAGGGCGGTAACTTATCGGGCGCCAGCCTGGGCCTGGCCGGACTGCTGGGGGATTTCAGCTTAACGTCGTTAGGGCTTGAAAATGCATGGCCAGTGGCGGTAGGTGCGGTAGCGTTCGCGGTGCTGTGGAGTGGTAGTGCGAGGCTCATTGAGAAAGCACTTATTGGTTTAGTACTGCTAATGAGTCTGGCTTTTATTGGCACCTTCGTATTAACCCAGCCTGACGTGATGGGGCTGTTGAAAGGACTTTTTATCCCGTCAATGCCAAGTGGCGCAACGCTCACGGTAGTGGCGTTGATTGGTACCACAGTGGTGCCTTACAACCTTTTTCTGCACGCATCCAGTGCCGCTAAAAAGTGGCAAACAGCGTCACAGCTGAAACAGGCACAACAAGACAGTCTGCTGTCGATTCCGTTGGGCGGGTTAATTTCGATGGCGGTGTTGGCGACTGCGGCATCGGCTTTCTTTGGTCGCGAGAGCACCATCGACAGCGCCGCTGATCTGGCGCAATCGTTGGAACCGCTGTTTGGCGTCGGAGCTCAGTATCTGATGGCGATAGGGCTGTTTGCGGCTGGGATCTCCTCTGCTACCACGGCGCCGTTGGCATCGGCCTACGCCCTCAGCGGTATTATGGGTTGGTCAGGTCACTTAAAAAGCCGTTCGTTCCGGGCCACCTGGAGTATTATCTTACTGATCGGGATTGTTATCAGTAGCGCAGGCATCAAGCCTGTCAGCGTGATTTGGCTGGCGCAGGTAGCTAACGGCATTTTGCTGCCAGTAATGGCCGGCTTCATCTGGTGGTTATGCAATAAGCCACATTTGGGCAGTTACCGCAACAATACCCGGCAGAATCTATTGGCTGGCGTTATCATGTTGGTGTCACTGCTACTCAGTGGTAAGAGCCTGATGGCGGCTTTTTTTTAGGTCCTTCACATATTTTAATTGACAAAGTCTGAATATCGCTCTATATCGTCTTTGTCGTTTCTGAGCGACAGACTTTTTGTTCGGTTTTAGTCTGTAGGAAGGGCTTGCCATGACCACTATGACTCGTGAGTCTCTGTTAAAGAGATCATTTAATGATTTTCGTAATTATCCTTACGGCTTTTCTCGCTCCGGTGATTTCTCTATTCGCGAAAGTGATGCTTTGACCCAATACGGCTGTCTGATTACGGCATTACTGAACGGTGATTACCAGCCTCAGAACCAAGAGGATGAGGCTTTATTGGCTTCGGCTCGCGGCGAACAGGCGCCACAGACATTGGTTGAAAAAGCGTGGGCCAAATATCAGGCGCGCATACATCGCCCCAAAGTGGCCAGCATGTATGGCCGGGGTAAGTTTGCCGATGAGAGTTTTGGTTCGGGCTCCGCTGAGGACAGTGAAGACGATTTGATCGTTGAAGATTAATTGAGGTCAGCGGCAGTCAACGTAACAGTAACTGCCGCTTTCCTGTTTTGCCTGCTTTTTGGCCTCGCTGGCCAGAGCCGCTACCTGATGATGCGATTGAATCGTGTCAGCACTGACAATCACCAACCCAACCGCCAATGACGTTAGCGGAAAACTCTGCTGTTGACCGTTACGGCCGGTCGCCAACACATACCCTCGTTGCTTATCCTGCGTTGAATAAAAGGTCGTAATGTGTTGTTCAAAGGCGTCGATGACCTGTTTGCATATGACTTCGGCGACCTCTGTTTTACGGAAAATCACCACAAAATCATCACCCCCGATATGGCCAATAAAGGTATACGGGCTGTCCGCATACTGAACCAGTAGTTGGCCGAGTTGACGAATGACTTCGTCACCTTTGGCATAGCCATAATTGTCGTTGAAAGGCTTAAAGTGATTAATATCAAAGTAAGCGATGGCAAACGATTGGCGAGCGGCCAGCAGTTCATCCAGGTGCTGATGAATGGGAACGTTACCCGGCAATAACGTCAGTGGATTAGCGTAACGCGCGTTCTGTATGCGCAGTTCAGTAATGCGCTTTAACAGATCCCGAACGGATGCAACGCCTAAAAACTGTTGCTTTTGAGTAACGATAAACTCGCGGAATATATCGACGTCATCGTCATCGGTGATAATGGTCGATACGGTATCAATGGGGGTGTTACAGTCAACGACAACCGGGTTGCTGTCCATCACCCTTGAAACCTCCTTGTTCGCATAAAGCGCCCGCCCATAGGAGCCTGAAAACAGCTCCATTAATGACTCCCGACGTAACATGCCGACCGCTTTGCCATTGTCAACGATCGGAATTGAACACAAGGTCCTACGGTTACTGAACAACTCCAACGCATTATGGGCTTTGTCAAAAGGCGATAACGTAATGGCATCGCGAGTAACGCTGGCAATGGTATCCGGGTTGGGCGCAATGGTGTTACGGGCTTGCGGCAATAAGTGCTCAACGGGCAATGTTTGTGGTGGATTTTTGGTGGGTCTGGCAAACAAAAAACCCTGACAAAGGAAAAGATTAAGGTGGTGCAGTTGGTGAAACTCTTCGATGGTTTCAATACCTTCAGCAATGACTTTCGCATTTACCTTGCGGGCTAAAGAGGTAATCGACTGTACAAATTCACGCTTGGTCGGCTGGTTGTTTAAGTCACTGATGAAGTAGCGGTCGATTTTGACAAAATCAGGTTTAATTTCCGACCACAGTTTAAGGCCCGAATAGCCCGCGCCTAAGTCGTCAATGGCGACTAAAAAACCTAATTGTTGGTAATGGAGTACCGCCTCCTTTAGCAGCTCAGGCTGCTGTATTGGGTAGCGTTCAGATAATTCAATGACAATACGGCGAGGGTCAATCCCCAGCTGCTGGGAGAGCCTCAGCGTGGTACCGTGAGGATGATCACTATCCTGTAAGACATTAGGATTTACGTTCAGAAATAAGCGCGCGTCGGTATCTAACAGTAAGAATTCCCTTATTGCGGCTTCGCGGCAGGCCAGCTCCAGCTCTGACAGTAAATCATGCTGTTGCGCGGCACTGAACAGCGCATCAGGAAATTCGAGGGGATGACCCTGCGGACCACGAATCAGTGCTTCATAACCAATAATGTGTTCTTCTGCGGTATCGATTATTGGCTGGAACAGCGGAAACAGCTGTTTGGATTCAATAAGTTTGAGCAGTTCGCGCGCAGAATTCATAACCCTCAGGCGGTTTGTTAATTTAATGGCAGAGGGCAGTTTACTTAATTTCTGTGACAGAGCTGTTACAGCTAAAGGTAAAGGCGAGGCCGGCACAGCAGCAAAGGCTGTGCCGGAGGTGTTGATTATTGTTCGCGGGCAATGGCACGATGGGCAATGTCGGTGCGGAAGTAGACGTTATCCCACTGGATCTGTTGCACCAGTTGATAAGCACGCTGTTGCGCCTGGGTTACGTTATCACCAAGTGCGGTACAACATAAAACACGTCCGCCGCTGGTAACGACCTGACCGTCTTTGATGGCCGTGCCGGCATGGAATACTTTGCTGTCTTCGGTAGCGGCCGGAATACCGGTTATCACATCGCCTTTGTTGTAGCTCTCTGGATAGCCTCCTGCGGCCATGACCACACCAACCGCGGCGCGGTTATCAAACGCAACTGGTGTTTGCTTAAGCTCACCGTTAATCGCCAGTTGACACAGTTCAACCAGGTCGGACTGCAGGCGCATCATGATTGGCTGAGTTTCCGGGTCTCCGAAACGGCAGTTGTATTCAAGCACTTTGGCACTGCCATCTTCGGCAATCATCAAGCCAGCGTACAGAAAGCCAGTATAGGGATGACCTTCCGCTGCCATACCATCAACGGTTGGCTTAATCACGTGTTGCATCACCCAATCGTGTACCGTCGGGGTAACGACAGGGGCAGGAGAGTAAGCGCCCATACCACCTGTGTTGGGACCCTTGTCGCCGTTGTCACGTGCTTTGTGATCTTGACTGGAGGCAAAAGCAACGGCGTCTTTACCGTCAACCATGACAATAAACGATGCTTCTTCACCCTGTAGAAATTCTTCAATAACCACACGGTGACCGGCTTCGCCGAAACGGTTACCGGCCAACATATCGTCAATGGCGGAATCGGCTTGTTCAAGCGTTTCGGCTATGATGACGCCTTTACCCGCAGCCAAACCGTCGGCTTTAATGACGATCGGTAACGGTTGTTGACGAACATAAGCCTTAGCAGCATCACGGTCGGTAAAGTTCTGGTAGGCGGCGGTTGGAATGTTATGACGCTGCAGGAAGTCTTTACTGAACGCTTTTGAGCCTTCAAGCTGAGCCGCTGATGCAGTCGGCCCGAAAATCGCAAGGCCCGCTTCGGTAAAGCGATCAACAATACCGGCGACAAGCGGCGCCTCAGGACCGACGATGGTCAGATCAACCGCCTGCTGTTGTGCAAATGCCAGTAACCCATCGACATCTTCTGCGTTAATGTCAATATTTTGCAAGCCTTGCTCTGTTGCGGTACCTGCATTGCCGGGAGCAACAAAGACTTCATCCACTTTTGGCGACTGCGCCGCTTTCCACGCCAGGGCGTGCTCGCGGCCACCACCGCCGACAACCAAAACTTTCATGGGTATCCTTATTCTATCGGTTTTCTGAATTTTAATGTGAAGCGATCACTCTCACCAATCGCCTTATAAATTTCTGCGTCATCACCTTCCTCCACATTCAGTGTCGGTGGTAAGTTCCAAACCCCATTGGGGTGGTCTGCAGTATCTTTCGGATTGGCGTTAATTTCACTGCGCTCGACCAGCTCAAAGCCCGCCTGTTGCGCCAGTTCAATCACCCAGCTCTCTTTGATGTAACCACTGTTTGCCATGGCCTCATCGTCGGCCGACTCCGGTAAGCGATGGTCAACCACACCAAGCATGCCATCTGGTACCAGAGCCTGATGGAATTGACGGAAGGCATTTAATACCGCTTCTTCGCCACCATTCATGTACCAATTGTGCAGGTTACGGAAGGTTAATACACGGTCGGCACTGTTTGGCGGTGCGATATCCGAGCTCAGCTGAGTCACCGGTGAAAACTGGGTTAATTGCACATTACCAAACACCGCTTCGCTGGCAAGGCGTTCTTTAAACTTGCTGAGTGAACGCTGATAGTAGTTGCTGTCGCTCTCTTCAGGGAAATGAGCCGCATAAAATGTACCTTCCTCGGCTAGGTAAGGAGCCAGGATTTCACTGTAGTAACCACCGCCGGGCCAAATTTCTACTACAGTCATGGAGGGTTCCAGTTCAAAAAATGCGAGCGTCTCAGCGGGATGCCGGAAAGCGTCTCGTTGAACGAATGCCGGCGTACGGTCACTGTGGCTGACCGCCTGTTCAATGGTCATGGCGGCGCCCTGTTCGGTACTGGCGGGCGCCGCAGATTGTGGCGCCGAGTCACAGGCTGATAAAGCGAGCAATGACGTCATGGTTAATGCGATTGCAGAATATTTCATATAACTGCCTCTTTAGTTGTTATAAGTGTTGGTAAGATTAGCCCCGAATGTTCGGGGCGGCAAATAACATCACTTATCACTACGCATTAATGACGGAAATGGCGCATTCCGGTAAAGACCATCGCGATACCATGTTCATCCGCGGCGGCAATGATTTCTTCATCCCGAATTGAGCCACCGGGTTGGATGATGGCTTTGATACCCGCTGCGGCGGCGGCATCAATACCGTCCCTGAACGGGAAGAACGCATCCGAAGCCATCACGGAGCCTTCGACTTGTAAGCCTTCATCAGCGGCTTTGATGCCGGCAATCTTGGCACTGTAGACACGGCTCATCTGACCGGCACCAACGCCGATGGTCATGCCGTCTTTGGCATACACAATCGCATTTGATTTGACGAACTTGGCGACTTTCCAGCAGAACTTAAGATCCGCCAGCTGTGTCTCGGTCGGCTGTACCTTACTGACGACTTTTAGTTCGTCCGGGTTAAAGTCTTCGAGATCGGCTTGTTGTACCAATAAGCCACCGTTAACCCGCTTAAAGTCCCACTGAGCGTCAGTTGGTTGCCACTGCCCACACTCCAGTAAGCGCACGTTTTTCTTCTCGGCAACGATACGAACGGCTTCGTCGGTCACTTTAGGCGCGATGATCACTTCGACAAATTGTTTATCGATAATGGCTTTTGCGGTGGCTGCATCAAGTTCTCGGTTGAAGGCGATAATACCGCCAAAAGCCGAAGTCGGGTCGGTCATAAATGCGCGTTGATAGGCATCGGCAATGCTTTCGCCAATGGCTACACCGCATGGGTTGGCGTGTTTAACGATGACACAGGCCGGCTGCGTAAAACTTTTCACGCATTCCAGTGCGGCATCGGTATCGGCGATGTTATTAAAGGATAACGCTTTACCCTGCAATTGCTTGGCACTGGAAACCGTACCCGATGGACTCTCCGCTTCGGTGTAAAAAGCTGCTTTTTGGTGGCTGTTCTCACCATAACGAAGGCTTTGTTTGTGTTGAAACTGCATATTATAAGTGTTGGGGAAATCAGCTTCACCGCTTAACTTACCACCTAGGTAATTGGCGATCATGCCATCGTATTGAGCGGTGTGCTCAAACGCGGCAACGGCCAGCTTGAAGCGTGTTTCCGCCGATACCGCGTTGGCGTTCTCTGACATTTCGTCGAGTACGCGTTGATAGTCATCGCTGTTAACCACGATGGTGACGTCTTTATGGTTTTTAGCCGCTGCGCGAACCATGGTTGGGCCACCGATATCAATGTTTTCAATGGCATCCGCTAAGGTGCAGTCAGGCGCAGCGACGGTTTTTTTAAAGGGATACAAATTAACCACAACCAAATCGATGGCTGCGATTCCCTGCTCTTTCATGACATCCTGGTCGACGTCACGGCGCCCTAAGATACCGCCGTGAATTTTTGGGTGCAGTGTTTTGACACGCCCCCCCATGATTTCTACCTGGCCAGTGTGTTCTGATACATCTTTAACATCGATGTTGGCGTCACGAAGAAGTTTAGCAGTACCTCCGGTTGAGAGGATTTCTACGCCTTTTGCCGCCAGTTGCGTCGCGAATTCGACGATACCAGTTTTGTCAGAAACACTTATGAGAGCGCGTTGAATCGGTTGGCTTTGCATCACTTAACCTTAACTTTCTGTCGTAATATAAAAAACATTATAAAAAAAAGAGCGCCAAAAGGCGCTCTTAATCACAGGGATCAGTTCATTCCGTATTTCTTCAGCTTTTTGCGAAGCGTACCACGGTTAATGCCTAGCATAGTAGCGGCGCGGGTTTGATTGCCGCGAGTGTAAGTCATCACTTCTTCCAGCAACGGAGCTTCTACCTCAGACAGCACCAGCTCATACAATTCTTCAGGGTCTTGACCGTCAAGTTGACGTAAAAAGCTGTTGAGCGCTTGCTTTACCGAATCGCGTAAAGGCTTCGGCTGTGAGTTATTACCAATGGTAGTTAAAGGTGATGTGTTCTCACGGTTAGGATTTTGATCAAACATAGTGCGCTTATCTCTTCTCTACAGTGACAAAATAATGTTCTAGCGTATCGAGCTGCTCGTTAGGCTGCTCGATTTGGTTAAACTGTTGGCGCATTTCGCGACCGCCAGGGCGTTCATTCAGATACCATCCCACATGCTTACGGGCAATACGGACCCCTTGATAATCACCATAAAACTGGTGCAATCGTTTGACATGTTTGAGCACTGTCTCAGCCACCTCATCGTTTGATGGCTTTGGATGGTGCTCTCCGTGTCGGAGGTAATGATCAATTTCACGGAATAACCACGGGTTTCCCTGGGCTCCGCGACCAATCATAATGGCATCTGCTCCGGTATTATCTAATACCGATTTTGCTTGTTCCGGACAGGTAATATCTCCGTTTGCAACAACCGGAATGGAAACCGCTTGTTTTATCGCCCGGATGGTGTCGTATTCAGCGTTCCCTTTGTACATACAGGCGCGTGTGCGACCATGTATGGCAAGTGACTGAATACCACAACGTTCTGCGATTTGTGCGATTTCGATGCCGTTCTTATGCTCTGGATCCCACCCTGTACGGGTTTTTAAGGTCACCGGAACATCAACTGCCTCGACCACCGCGGTGAGAATCTTCTCAACCAACGCTGGATGTTGCATTAACGCAGACCCTGCCAGTTTTTTATTCACTTTTTTCGCCGGACAGCCCATATTGATATCAATAATTTGGGCGCCCATCGCGACATTCACGCGCGCAGCTTCGGCCATCAAATGCGGCTCAGAACCCGCTATTTGAACAGCTCGAATACCTAGCTCACCAGAATGATCCATGCGTTGCCGCGATTTGTCGGTATGCCAAACCTTCGGATTGCTGGAAAGCATTTCCGAAACGGTCATTCCAGCCCCCAGTTCATGGCATAACTGCCGGAACGGCTGGTCAGTCACACCGGCCATCGGAGCAAGGATCACATTGTTGATTAATTGGTATTGGCCAATCCGCATCGGTCAAAAACTACGCAGCGAAAAGGGTGAAGAATTTTATGGAATTTAACGCCTAAAGAAAAGGCTAAAAAGTATGCAAATTTAGCCTTTTTTTAAGTTTTTACTATTGACAAAAATAGAGGATGGCTAAGCCATAACGCCTAGCGAGAGCGTACTCCCGATAACATCACCCAATCGCCATCGACAACCACAGGGTCAAAGTCAATGGCATGCTGATACGCCGCCATAACATCGTCAGCCTGGCGTTCTAAGATGCCTGACATCACTAAGCGACCCTTTGGTGCAACATAGTCAAGGATGACTGCAGCAAGCTCGCGCAGAGGCCCTGCCAGCACGTTTGCCAGCACCAGCTCCGCTTTCGCGGTCGGTTGTTCAGACGGTAGGTACACATCAAACGCATCAGCGACGCCATTACGTTCCGCATTTTCAACGGTTGCGATCAGTGCCTGACGGTCAATATCAATGCCAATCGCGTGCTTGGCGCCAAGCATCAACGCAGCGATGCCCAAAATGCCTGAGCCACACCCGAAATCGACCACACTTGCGTTCGTTGGCGGGTTTCCATCGAGCCAACGTAAGCACATGGCCGTAGTGGGGTGCGTACCGGTACCAAAAGCCATGCCGGGATCGAGCAAAATATTGACGGCACTCGGCTCAGGAACCTCTCGCCAACTGGGGCAAATCCAAAGCCTTTCACCAAACTGAATCGGGTGAAACTTGTCCATCCATTCTCGTTCCCAGTCTTTGTCTTCCAGACCGTCGAGTTTGTATTGTAGCGGTGAGGGTAGCACTTTCGCCTTTTCGAGGTTGGCGATAACCGGTTTCATATCGACGGCGGCGTCGAACAGCCCGGTAACCAGACTGTGCTTCCACAATAACACTTTGCCAAGCGGCGGTTCGAAAATGGGATTATCCGCCGCATCGCGATACGTGACGGCCTGAGCACCATTAGCCATGAGCATGTCCCCGACCTGCGGGGCATGCTCTTCAGTACTTGATAGGGTAAGTTGGATCCAAGGCACCGGCCTAATGCCCTCCAAGACCGAGTTTTTTCTCAAGATAGTGGATGTTGGTACCACCATGCTGGAAGTTTTCATCGGCCATGATGTCTTTCTGTAACGGCACGTTGGTTTTAATGTTTTCAATGATAAGTTCGCTCAGTGCGTTACGCATACGAGCGATAGCGATATCACGGTTTTCTCCGTATGTGATCAGCTTACCGATCATTGAATCGTAGTTAGGCGGCACGGTGTAGTCGGCATAAACGTGAGAGTCCCAGCGTACACCAAATCCACCTGGCGAGTGGAAGCGAGTGATTTGGCCCGGTGAAGGAATGAACGTATCGGGATCCTCAGCATTGATACGGCACTCAATCGCGTGACCACGAATCACCACATCTTCCTGATTAATCGACAACTGACGGCCGGCTGCGATGCGCAGTTGTTCTTTGATCAGATCGATACCTGTCACCATCTCAGTGACCGGGTGCTCTACCTGAATTCGGGTATTCATTTCGATAAAGTAGAACTCGCCGTTTTCATACAGGAATTCGAAGGTACCGGCACCCCGGTAGCCAATTTCAATACAGGCTTTCGCGCAGCGTTCACCAATAAATTTACGCATTTCCGGCGTGATACCTGGTGCTGGAGCTTCCTCCACGACTTTTTGGTGCTTACGTTGCATAGAACAGTCACGTTCGCCCAAGTGAATCGCATTGCCCTGGCCGTCGGCTAACACCTGAACTTCGACGTGACGAGGGTTTTCCAGGAACTTCTCCATATAAACCACAGGGTTACCGAACGCTGCCCGCGCCTCGTTCTGGGTCATGGTGATCGCGCTCAACAGTTCACTTTCCTGACGCACAACACGCATACCACGGCCACCACCGCCGCCGGCCGCTTTGATAATAATCGGATAACCAATGCGTTTGGCCAATTTAATATTGCGCTCGTCGTCGTCATCGAGAGGACCGTCTGAGCCAGGTACACAAGGAACACCGGCCTTTTTCATGGCTTTAATGGCGGATACTTTGTCACCCATCAAGCGAATGACGTCAGCGGTCGGTCCGACAAAAACGAAACCGGATTTCTCAACTTGCTCGGCAAAGTCCGCGTTCTCTGCAAGGAAACCGTAACCTGGGTGGATGGCTGCCGCATCGGTGATTTCGGCGGCACTGATAATGCGTGGAATGTTCAAATAACTTTCCGATGCCGGTGCTTTACCGATGCATATGGACTCGTCAGCCAGCAGTACGTGCTTTAAATTTCTGTCTACGGTCGAGTGCACGGCTACGGTTTTAATCCCTAGCTCCTTACACGCCCGCAAGATTCGTAAGGCAATTTCGCCACGGTTGGCGATAACCACTTTATCTAACATGATAAATTCCTGAACGTTGGTCGTTGTTTAGCGGTTAATGTTGCTTGGCTTATTCGATGACGAACAGAGGCTGGTCAAACTCAACCGGCTCTTCGTTCTCGACCAGAATCTGCTTAACAACGCCGCTTTTATCGGCTTCGATTTGGTTCATCATTTTCATTGCTTCAACGATACACAGTGTGTCGCCGACATTCACTTTTGAACCTACAGTGACAAACGGGCTGGCGTCAGGAGAAGGAGCTTCGTAGAAGGTGCCAACCATGGGTGAGCGCACGATATGACCGCTTGGTTCTTCCGTTGCCGGAGCTGCTGCAGCGTCCTGGTTTGCCGGTGCCGCCGCAGGAGCTGCTGCGGGTGCTGGTTGTGGTGCCGCATATTGCATAGGTGCAGGTTGTGCGCTGTAGCGGTTGATGCGCACCGACTCTTCGCCCTCAGTGATTTCAAGCTCTGCGATACCGGATTCTTCTACAAGTTCGATCAGTTTTTTAATTTTACGAATATCCATGATAACCGTTTGCCTCAATTAGGATTGTAATTGTTTGATGATCGCGAGTAACGCCAACGAATAACCGTAGCTGCCAAAACCACTTAACGTGGCTTCTGCGGCATCGGCTAAATACGAATGGTGACGAAAGCTTTCGCGTCGGTAAATATTAGAGATATGTACTTCATAAAAGGGGATGGCAACCGCCGTCAGGGCGTCGCGCAACGCAATACTGGTATGCGAGTAGGCTGCCGCATTAATAATAATGTAATCAACAGTGCCACGCGCAGCATGAACGGCGTCTATCAGTTCGGCTTCATTGTTGGACTGAAAGCAACTGAGGGTCAGCGAGTGCTGTTGTGCGAGTAATTCCAGTTGCTGCTGAATGTCACTCAGCGTTTCGGCACCATAAATGCCCGGCTCACGTGTGCCCAGCAAATTTAAGTTGGGTCCGTTAAGCACCAGGATATTAGCTTTTTGAGACGTTTTTGGGTTCATTTTGCTGCCAAATGTTGCGAACGTGTCGACTTAATAGTCTATGGTTAACATGTCGACTATTCAAAACAAAAAAAGTTTCTATGTTCCGCATTATAGAACACTGAGCGGTGATTGCAGTAAAATACTGGTCTTATCACCGCTTTTAGCCGCAAGTTCCCGATTATTAATCGGCTTTCATGGCTTCGAGGTGCTCTAAAAATCGCTCGGCGTCCTGAAAGCCTGTGACACGCCAACCGGTTAACTCAGTTCCCTGTGGATTAAAGAACAGCACCGTGGGTAGACCCATAACCTGATAGTGCGTCAGGATTTGCTGATCGACGGCGTCGTTTTTGGTGACGTCGGCTTGGAGTAGTCGCATCGAGCTGAGCTCAGCTTGTACTTCGGCGTTGCTGAACGTGTATTGTTCAAACTCCTTACAGGCGACACACCAGTCCGCATAGAGATCCAGCATCACCCACTGACCATTTTCCGTTGCCTTGGCAAGCTGCTGTTCAATATCGCCTAATGAGTTAACGGCGGTGAATAAGGCGTGAGACTGTTCAGCGCGCTCGAGTTTATCAACCTGCCAGAAAATACCGCCGACGGTGCCACTGACCAAAACCACAAACAGTATGGTTTGGGCGCCGCGATGAGTCAGGGTTTGTAAATGCTGACCCATAAAAACGGCGAGTGCGACAAAATAACCAATCCATAACCAGAATGCTTGTTGTGTGGACAGCAGTCGCTCTATCAGCACCACCACCACCGCCAGTAGTAACCAACCAAAGGCGTGCTTGATGGCGGTCATCCAGGCACCGGCTTTGGGTAATAACTTACCGCCGGATACCCCGAAGATCATCAGTGGGACGCCCATGCCCAGGCTCAGTGCGTATAAGATTGCAGCGCCGGACATGACATCGCCGGACTGCGCAATATAGAGCAGCGCACCGGATAATGGGGCCGTTGTGCAGGGTGAGGCAACCAGACCGGAAATCATGCCGATGACAAAGACACCGGCGACGTTACCACCGCGCTGCTGACCACTGATTTGCTGTAATTTACTCTGCCATGAACTTGGTAACTGCAGGGTAAATAAGCCCAGCATGCTAAGTGCAAAGATACCAAACGCAACGCTCAAAACGATCAACACGGCGGGATGTTGAAAGTAGGCTTGATACTGCATTCCGGCCATCGCAACCAGTAACCCCAATAATGAGTAAGTGATCGCCATGCCCTGTACGTAAATAAAAGAAAGCCATAATGCGTTTTTGAAGGTGCGCGGCTTGTCGCCGATCACCACCGATGACAAAATCGGATACATCGGGAACACACAAGGGGTGAAGGCCAAACCAATACCGAGCGCGAAAAACAATGCCAGCGATAGCAATAACGACTGTTGTTCAAGGCCAAACAAGCCTGGTCCAGACGAGGTTGCAGGTGCGGCAGCCGGTGCCGCTGCAGAACGTTGTTGGTCCGCCCCGGCCAGAGTGATTGTGGTCGGTGGATAACATAAACCGGCGTCAGCACAGCCCTGATATTGTAGTTCAACCCTACTGCCTTGGTAGTCTGACGACAGCTGTACCTGGAATTCAAGGTAATCACGAAAGATCTGACTTTCGCCGAAAAACTCATCGACATGAGATTCCGAGGGCGGGAAATTAATGGGCTGAGCTAACGCATCCGCTGGCTTTACTTTGAATTGATGCTTATACAAGTAGTAGCCGGGTTGAACGTTGAAACTTACGGTAAGCTCACCCTTATCTTCACGCAGTTCTGGTGAAAAAGCCTCTTCAACGGGCAAAAATTCGGGCTCCGACTGGAACGGGTTATTGGACTGTGAAAACTCCGATTGTGCCTGTGCGGCAGAGCAGACTCCTAAAACGAGCCAAATTCCGAATACCCAAAACCACTTCTTCATTTTGTCTGTGCCTCAACCCAATCCAAATACGCCGGTAAACCATCGTCAATTTCAAAGCTTATGAGTTCAGGAGACTCATAGGAGTGATGTGTCTGAATCGCTTCTTTTAACGCCTCAAGTTTTAGTTTCGAGGTTTTGATGATCAGCAGGACTTCGCTATCGTCTTCGATTTTTCCCTGCCATTCGTAAACCGAACGAACGTGCGGCACAATGTTCACGCAGGCCGCAACACGCTGCTCAACCAGCAGATGAGCCAAGCGGCCGGCTTCATCATTATCGGCACATGTGCAAAATAGCATTCGGGTTGCATGTGACATGGTTTACCTCTACTCAAGTCCGGTCAATAGCCAAAAACGCACGCCGTCAAAATAACACAGTTACAGAAGGGGTTCGTGCTCAGGCACAAATTTTTTATAAAAATTTTCATCAAGACCTTGATAACGCAATTTCTTACCCCATCTATAGTGCACATTCATTTTTAAACGCCCCGAAGGGGTATTAACCACAAACATAACAGGTTGAGGAGTTATCAACGATGAAACTTCGTCCTTTACACGATCGAGTCATTATTAAACGCATCGAAGTCGAAGCAAAATCGGCGGGCGGTATTGTATTGACCGGTTCGGCGGCAGAAAAGTCTACTCGCGGTGAAGTTGTTGCAGTAGGCAATGGCCGCATTCTGGATAACGGTGAAGTGCGCGCGCTGGACGTAAAAGTCGGCGACAAAGTACTGTTCAACGAAGGTTACGGTGTGAAAACTGAAAAAATCGACGGTGAAGAGTACTTAATCATGAGCGAAAGCGACATTCTGGCGGTAGAAGAGTAAGCCGCTGTCTTGGGTCGTAGCAAGTTACACGCACAATCGTTAAACCGTATTTAAGAGGAAAGCAAAAATGGCAGCTAAAGAAGTTAAGTTTGGTAACACAGCGCGTCAAAAAATGCTGAAAGGCGTCAACGTTCTGGCTGACGCAGTAAAAGTTACATTAGGTCCGAAAGGCCGCAATGTTGTTTTGGACAAGTCGTTTGGCGCTCCGAACATCACTAAAGATGGTGTTTCTGTTGCAAAAGAGATCGAACTGGAAGACAAGTTCGAAAATATGGGCGCACAAATGGTGAAAGAAGTTGCGTCTAAAGCAAACGACGAAGCCGGTGACGGTACGACTACTGCTACCGTGTTGGCACAAGCCATCGTCAATGAAGGCCTGAAAGCCGTTGCGGCAGGCATGAACCCGATGGACCTGAAACGTGGTATCGACAAAGCCGTCATCGCCGCGGTTGCAGAACTGAAGAAAATTTCTCAGCCATGTGCCGACAGCAAAGCTATCGCTCAAGTAGGTACTATTTCTGCTAACTCCGATGAAACCATCGGTCAAATCATTGCTGAAGCGATGGATAAAGTGGGTCAGGAAGGCGTTATCACTGTTGAAGAAGGTCAGGCACTGACTGACGAACTGGACGTTGTTGAAGGTATGCAGTTCGACCGTGGTTACCTGTCTCCTTACTTCATTAACAACCAGGAGAGCGGTTCGGTTGAATTGGATAACCCGTTCATCCTGTTGGTTGACAAGAAAATCTCTAATATCCGTGAGTTGTTGCCGGTATTAGAAGGCGTTTCAAAAGCCGGTAAGCCTTTGCTGATCATCGCTGAAGATGTTGAAGGCGAAGCGTTAGCAACCTTAGTGGTAAACAACATGCGTGGCATTGTTAAAGTTGCTGCGGTTAAAGCGCCTGGCTTCGGCGACCGTCGTAAAGCCATGTTGCAGGACATTGCTGTATTGACTGGCGGTACCGTTGTTTCTGAAGAAATCGGTATGGAGCTGGAAAAAACTCAGTTGGAAGACCTGGGTACGGCGAAGCGCGTTGTTATCACTAAAGATAACACCACCGTGGTTGACGGTAACGGCGACGATGCAGCGATTGAAGGCCGCGTAACGCAAATCAAGCAGCAAATGGAAGAAACCACGTCTGATTATGACCGTGAGAAGCTGCAAGAACGTCTGGCGAAACTGGCTGGCGGTGTTGCGGTCATCAAAGTTGGTGCTGCTACCGAAGTTGAGATGAAAGAGAAGAAAGCTCGCGTTGAAGATGCACTGCACGCTACCCGTGCTGCGGTTGAAGAAGGCGTAGTCCCAGGTGGCGGTGTCGCACTGGTACGTGCGGCCAGCAAACTGGCTGACCTGCGTGGCGACAACGAAGAGCAGAACGTTGGTATCCGTTTGGCACTGCGCGCGATGGAAGCGCCTCTGCGTCAAATCGCGACTAACGCTGGTGCAGAAGCTTCTGTGGTCGCTAACAACGTTCGTGACGGCGAAGGCAACTTCGGTTACAACGCGGGTAACGACACTTATGGCGACATGCTGGAAATGGGTATCTTGGATCCAACCAAAGTAACTCGTTCAGCACTGCAATTCGCTGCTTCTGTTGGTGCGCTGATGATCACCACCGAAGCAATGGTTGCTGACCTGCCAAAAGACGATGACGCCGGCGCTATGGGCGGCGACATGGGCGGTATGGGTGGTATGGGCGGCATGATGTAATCAAAAACCGCCTTGTTTAGTCCTTTAAAATCAATGACTTAAACGCAATGTATACGCAAAAGTATACACCAATGTAGACAGTCAAGTAGGACAAAATGAGCCCCTAAGAAGGCGTTGAGATTTTTCTCAGCGCCTTTTTTTTGCTTCAACTTCTTTATTGTCATTTATTGAGTTAAAGTCATCTTCAAGCTCATAAAAATTTTAATAGGCTTTGGGAATGGACTCGAACTTTGAATTAAAATACGAATTTTTACCAAACCGATCTAATCCTGCTGGTGTTTTCGACACAATGGCGCGTTATGTTCAAGGGTATAGCGAGTTAGGAAAATTACTAGCAGACTCGGTTGGTGTTGGCGAGGAGTTTGAATTACAGCTTTTAAGTGTTAGTGAAGGTTCGATACTGGGGGCTTTCTCAGCTGCTAAAGGTCGCATGCAAGAGGCAATAGCAAATTTAATTTTTGACTCAGGAGTAAAATTACACTCTAGTCTTCAGTCTCAAGACGAAACTGCCACACGGGAACAGGTAGAAGAGCTTGCTGAGAATTTAGAGTTGAACATGGGTAGTGCAATGACAGGCTCAATACTTACTCGCCCGCACATTGATCGAAGACGCTTTGCAAATGTACTCCAAACATTTTCCGCCGCAAATGAAAATGTTTTCGATGGAGAGTCGCTTGAAATACGTTCCTCTTATGGGAAGCGTAAAACATCTTCTCAAATTAATACTCGTTGGCGTTTTACAGGTAACCCAAAAGAAATGTTTGATGGCTTTGTTAGGCACTTTAAAGGGGCGTTGCAGCTTTATGTAAAAGTACAAGTAAACCAAGGAGCACAGGTTTGGACTTTCAAAGGTGTTAAAAATGAGGTCGTATTTCCTGCTAAGGTAATTGATGAAAAATGGCTTGATGACTATCAAAACGTTAGAGTTGCGCCTATTAGCCCTAAAGATGTTTTAACAGCAGAAGTTGAATACGATATTTTTGATAATGGGACGGGTCAAGAGATTAAGAACGCGAGAATAGTAAAGGTTACAGACATTAAACGTTACAAGGTTAATCAAAGTGGCTTTGACGACTTCTGACCATCAAAAAAAAGCTATCCTTGCTCGCCTAAAAGCAGGTTACATTTATGTAGCGATTCCTCTTGTTATTTTGATATTGGTAAAAGTAATTCATGAAAAAAGTTTCGTTGCAATAATACTTGCGCCAGATTGGTCACTAGCCTCCTGTATCATATTTGGTCAGGTTGCAGCTAATTTGTCGGAGGCGGTTGCATCTAACAATGGGCAAGTTTCCCCACAATCATTTAGCTACTACGTTGCTAGAAGATTTCTAGGGGTCGTAGTCTCTTTAGTTTGCTATGTTTTCATGTTGACCGAACCCAGTATTTTTTTAGGCGCTTTTCAGTTAGTTCTATTTTTATGGGCAAGCATTCGATTTTTTACTGATGGTGTGGCTACTTCACTATTCGAAAAAGGCTCCTCGTGAAACTCTTAGGAGTTTTATCAGAGTGAGTTTGACGAGGAGCTTGTCGTCAGCTAACGGCTTCACTCGCTAATGTATCTGCAAGCTCGTTGCCCTCGATACCGTCATGTCCTTTTACCCATCGAACCTGAACATCAGGCTTGCTCTGCTTCAGTGCATCAATACGAAGCCAAAGGTCTTTATTAGCCACTGGCTTCTTATTGGCATTCTTCCAGCCTTTACGCTTCCAGCCCTCAAGCCACTCGTTGTACCCTTTCGCTACCATGTCGTTGTCCGTGTGAACAATATCGTTGCTGGCGCTCAGCTCCAGACCTTTAATGAATGCCAGCATTTCACAGCGTACGTTGGTCACTCGTGCTGGCGCTTGGTCAGTTGCTTCAATGCGCTGGCTAAATGTCTCAAGAAGCTCGCCTGAGTCACTGTAAACAGCGACACCGATACCACCAGCCTGACAATGAGACTGGTTGTTCGGTGCGGCTCCGTCTGTGTATATCAATCGAGTTTGTGTGTTGTTGTGTGTTTGCATAGTCGATGATTCCTCTTGTTGATTACTGCATCAGAAGCTCTGCCAGTGCCTTTTTGACCTTGCTGAGTTCTTCTCGACTCTGTTTAAGTCGGTTCAACTCGGTCTTGGCTGAGCTAATCTGACGCTTGTTGTCGTTGACTGCTTGACGAATCTTGGCGGCATACAGCGCTTCTGTTTCTTTGATTTGCTGCTCTCGCTCTGATTCGGTCAGCTTGTCGTCTTTGCGTAGCTTAGCGACCTGAGCCTTAGCTTCTTGCTCAAGTGCTTTGGTTGAGTGTAGTTGCCCCCGCTAAAACGGACAGTGCTAACTTGCCACTTTGAGAGCGCGATACTCTCGTGGTGACATCATTTTTAATCCGCTGTGCGGATGGTAATTGTTGTAATCCTCGAACCAATCAGCTA